>SL_4KL_010_BRINEDRAFT_10000812_pt1 | contig 16580 bp, 15 predicted proteins | sample SodLak_010_BRINE_2_FD_10664 | JGI IMG/M metagenome (IMG submission 10664)
TTGTCGGTGCTGGTGAGATTTCCGGCGTTGAGTCCAATTAAACCGCAGGCTCCTCCGGTTGTAGTGCTCCCCCGCCAATTCCTTTAAGTTTCATTCTTGCGAACGTACTTCCCAGGCGGTCTGCTTAGCGCCTTCGCTGCGGCGTAGGAGAGGCTCGTAGCCTCTCCTAGACCTAGCAGACATCGTTTACGGCTGGGACTACCCGGGTATCTAATCCGGTTCGAGACCCCAGCTTTCGTTCCTCACTGTCGGATCCGTGCTCTCGAAGTGCTTTCGCCATCGGTAGTCCGTCCAGGATTACAGGATTTCACTCCTACCCCGGACGTACTCTTCGAGTCTCCCGGTCCCAAGCCAATCAGTTTCCGCCGGACGTCCAGCAGTTGAGCTGCTGGATTTCCCGACAGACTTGACTGGCCAGCTACGAACGCTTTAGGCCCAATAAAATCGGCCATCACTTGAACTGCCGGTATTACCGCGGCGGCTGGCACCGGTCTTGCCCAGTTCTTATTCGTACACCACCTTACGGTGTACAAAAGCGAGGACTATATGCCCTCGCACTCGGAGTCCCCCTATCGCACTGGCGTGCAGTGTAAAGGTTTCGCGCCTGCTGCGCCCCGTAGGGCCCGGTATCTTGTCTCAGATACCGTCTCTGGGTTCTCGCTCTCACGACCCATACCGATTATTGGCACGGTGGGCCGTTACCCCACCGTCTACCTAATCGGCCGCAGCCACATCCTACAGCGCGGGAGCGTTTCCAGCTCTCGGGAGTTCCACCGTGAGAGCCGTATCCGCTATTAGCCTCAGTTTCCCGAGGTTATTGCGGTCTGTAGGGTAGTTTGGCCACGTGTTACTGAGCTATACGCTACGAGTCTAAACTCGTACAACTAGCATGGCTAAATCGGACTCCGATAGCAATGGCCTCCGGCAGGATCAACCGGAATGTATCTCTGATTCAATCAGAGGGCTGGCGGAGACACGCTATGTCTCTGTCCGTTAGTCGGTGATACCTCATCACCGAACTGTCAAGGCTCACATCAGATCCCATCTTGACGGCATGACCGCAGGGGTGGAATCCTCATCTTTGTGGCTTCCACGTCAGTGGAGACCTGAGAGACCGAAGAGGCCTCTCGTGGCATATCATCATCGACGGGCCGACCCCATCTAGAGTAGTGATGACGTAGCGGGTCCGTCCCGCCTCGCGTCATCATCTGTGTGCATTCCATTCGATGGGAGGTGTATATAAAAACCCGTCGAAGAGGAGGGCTGTGTGTGACGCAAAACCACGACACGAGCGAAGGGCTACCAATCGACTAGTCGGTCGCTGCTCGATGCTCGTTGGTGAGGAGTTCATCGAACGCTGCGTTGTTCCTGATTGGTGGATCTCGCTTTCGCTGGCTTCCCGATCAAGCCACGTATCAGTGGCTGTAGCGCACGTTTTCTCGCATCTCAAAAATAGCTGGGTGGAAGCTACTCGTCGAGTGAGAACCGTTCTTCGCGTTCTGTCTGCACCGTTTCGGGTGGGATTGTCCGGCCGCCGACCTCGACTGCTTCGCCGGCTGACAGTTTGCCGAATGCCGGTCCTTCAGAGACACCGAGCGTTTTCGCCTTCTCGGGATCGAACCGGCGCTCGCGCGCAATCACAGTCTCTCCGTCGCGCTCCACGCTGTCGTATCGTTCTTTGAGCACCGAGAGAAGTCCTGAAACAATCGATTCTTGCTTTTCGGCGTCGGCGAGAATTACCGTCTCGGTCGGACGAGAGCCACCCTGACTGGTGCAGAAGGCGAGCGTCTGCGCCGCGACGAGTTCCCGCGCGCGCTCGCGCTCGATCCCGCAGGCCTCCTCAAGCAGCCCCGCGGGAAGCTCGACGACGGCAAATTCGTCTCCCTCGAACTCGCTTGCAGCGTCGCCAAAGCGAAGCCCCTCCTCGACTGTCGCGATCTCCTCCGCAGCGCTGACGAAACGCAGATCGAGCCCGTCGGTTTCACGTACCCAGGTTTCGCTCACTGCGCGGTAGCCGGCGGACTCGACCGCGTTGACGACCTCGGGGCGGTCACCATCGACAAGCGCGTAGGCTGCCTGACTCTGTTCGAACGCCTCGGCGATCACTGCCTGCCCCTCGCTGTCGAACTCGATCGCATCCAGTCCCCAGTCGGCGGCGATGTGGCCGATCGCCCAGTTCGTCTCGCGCACGACGCGCTCGAACCGTGGCGTGTAGTGGCCGCCGCCGAAGCCGACGAGCTGTCGCCGTCTTTCCTCGCCGTTTGCTGGCTCTTGATGGGGAGCGACACCGCGCAGATTGAGGATCGCGCGTGCGACCGCACGCGCGGCCGGAGTATCCTCCCACTGTGGGCTCGCGCTGCCGAGTTCGACGAACATCGACGGGGCACCGACCTCGGAGGGGCCGTGGTGGGTACACTCCATTCCGACCTCGTAACCCTCGGGGGCGTACCGGTCGAGTGCATCGAGCACGGCAGCGTGGGCATTCGGCGCAGCTTCGGCGAGACTGTTTGACTCGCCGCCGTAGTCGGCCGGGCCGAAGTTGCCGGTGTGATGGGCCGTCAACAGTGGCCCCGTCTCACCGCTGTGTTTCGAGGCGAAAACGAGCAGATCAGTCTCGCCGAAGGCGTCAGCCGGCCGCTCCATGTCGAGGTGGCGCTCGTCGAACTCGCGCAGCACTGCACCATCGGTCCGGTAGACGGCTTCGCTCATGCCATCCTCATTCTCTTCCCAATCTTCGAGGGAGAGCAGTTGCTCACCGATGGAGACAGATGCGCTGTCGGCATGCGAGACGACGATACCGAGCATACCCCCAGTCTGCGCCATCCGATTGAAAATGTTGCTATCCACCTTCGGGCTCTGTGGAAATCTCGCCGGGCAGATACAGCACGTATGTTGTGATAATCGAGGCGACGAGTGCACCAGCGGCAACGAGCTGGAACTCGTAGGTCATCGAGGGGAGCAGCGTCTGGCGAAGCAGCGAGCCGATCGCCAGAAACAGAACCCCAATGTACAGAAACAGAATGCCGGGGCGACGACGGATGTTCATACGCTCTTTTGGAGCGAGCGAGTCAAATCTCTGTCGCAGCAACTGATACTGCCGGCTATACGCAAGTTAAAAATCTTGTCACCCCGGGGTCGCAAATACTGAACCGAATGGACAGCTGGCAGTATGAGGGTCGGACGGTGAGACGCCGACACCGTGATAGCTCTGTCCATCACCGATGCCGATCCGACTCGGTCTCAAGATACTCTTCGACGACGTCTGGAGGGCGATACGAACGTCCTTCGAGTATCGCGGTGATCCCAATAAAGAGCGCAACAGAGACAGCTCCAACTCTGACGGAATCGGTACTGTCGTAGCTGTCGAACACCCGGTGAAACCAGAAGATGTCAGCAACTGGACTGTCGTGAAACTCCCGCAACGCTGGATGCTCGAAAAGTTTGGAGGCATCCGGAATCATCGCCCATGCACCACCAACGAGCACTAGCGTCCGTGGATACGAAACATTCGGCAGGAGGGCGACGAGGATCGCAGTGAACGTTCCTCCCGCCGCAAAGTGGGTCACACTTCTTGACATATTTCTACATGCAGTCCCATCGCTGAAAAAACCGCCACTGCGCAAACGGTCAGAGAGACGATGCAGGGAGAGAGTTCTGATAGATGGGATCGCTGTCGGATAAATTCGGGACGGAAATTCGACCCCACGTGGGGTCGTAATTGTCCACGTTGTTATATACCGGTCGACGGAACAGTTGATAATTCCACCCGATACACGGTATCGGTGATATCTATCAAGACTTCCGTCGACCGGTATAGCCACCAGTATCAGTTAGATGACGTCGTCGGGATCGTGCTGCTCTTTCATCCGCTCGACTTCGGTCGCGTACTGCTTCTGTAACTCGTCGTCGTCGACCAGTCCAAGGTTGTCGGCGCTCACCTCGACCGCGGCAGTCGTCTCGCGTTGGTCAGTAAAGGAGGTCAGTGCTCGCTCTTTCCGGAAGTACTGCTCGCCGTCCGGCGTTGCGTAGGTCAGGATGATCAGATTCTGTTCGTCGTCGGAGTAGCTTCGCTCGACCAGCCAGACGCGAACTGTATCATCGGCCATATTCACAGATTTGACCGGCGGGAATATAACTGAACGCTCCGCTCGAACAGAAACAGCCAACTACGCGATCTCCGCGTCACGGAATGCGAGATAGCCGACAGCGAGCATCCCGACCAGCCAGGCGAGGAGAATCACTGGCATGAACTCACCCTGCAGGTAGAATGGCGCGTCGGAGGCGGGGAGTGCGGCACCGTCCTCTGCCCGCTCGAAGATCGCCGTATTGGCCAGCCTGCTGTAGGCGAAGGAGGGGCTCAGGTGGAAGACGAACTCGTAGAAGTTCTCGCGTGGAGACAGCCCAAACAGCTCCTCGACGATGAAGGCGAGACTGTCCTGTGGGTTCACCTGCGGTGCAATCCAGGCAACAGTAAACAGCATGTAGACCCCAATCACGCCAGCCATGGCACGCGCTCGCGTCGCCACGAGCGCAGAGATTCCGACCGCAATCGCCGTGTACACGAGCGCGAAGAAGGCCATGAACACGGTCAAACTGACAAACTCCATGGCTGGGAAAGAGGGGAACCGAACGAGCATGATCGCCGCACCGATCCCCATCGAGAGAACGACTGCCAGAAGCGAGACGCCCGCTCGACTCAGGAACTTGCCGAGTACGACATCACGGCGGGTGTTTGGCATGCCGAGCAGGTACTTGATACGGCCCGTCTCGCGCTCGCCGGCAATCGAAAGATAGCCGACGATCAACACCACGATCGGCACGAACCAGATTCCGATCGCCTGAATGTTCCAGAGCGCGTCTTCGGCTGGTCTCGTCCCGCTCGTCGAACTCGTCGCAACCACCACAGCGACGAAGGCGGTGAACAGTCCGATTGCCAGCCAGAGGATTCGGGATCGCCGGGCATCGGCGAAGTCACGACGCGCGATCGCCTGCCAGTTGCTCATGCTCTTACCTCCTGTGGGATTTCGGCACTGCTTGAGTTGCTGGTGTAGCGCTCGAACAGCGATTCGAGCGAGGCCTCCTCGGCGAGGATGTTCGTCACCGTCCCCAGCCTGTCCGCTGTCCGGATTACGTCGATTTTCGCTGCCGAGTCACGGCACGTGATCTCGATACTGTCACCCTCCGTTTCGACTGCAACCACGTTGTCGATCGCCTCTATCTCTGTGACTGTCTCCGGCGGCTCGGCAAACGCGATTTCGACGACTGGATTGACACCGGAGAGCTCACGCAGGCTCTCGATCGTATCCTCGGCGACGAGCTGGCCATCGGAGAGGATGCCGACGCGGTCACAGACCGCTTCGACCTGTTCGAGCAGATGGCTGGAGAAGAAGATCGTCGTCCCCGAGACGGCGACAGCAGTGATGATCTCCCGCATCTCGGCCATTCCGGTCGGATCCAGCCCGCTGGATGGTTCATCGAGAATCAGCAGCTCCGGATCGCCAGTCAGCGCCATCGCGAGCGCGAGACGCTGTTGCATCCCCTTCGAGTAGCCCGCGACCGCTCGTTTTTGATCCTCGCGGTCGAGGCCGACGCGGTCGAGTTTTGCGATTGGGTCGACTTCGACATCCTTTGTTTCGGCGACGAACTCGACGTGTTCACGGGCCGACAGTCGCGGATACAGTTGTGCGCCCTCCGGTAAGATCCCGATCCGCTGGCGGATTTCGAGTGAGTGTTCGTGTACGTCCCGGCCCAGCACGCGTGCCTCGCCGGCAGTCGGATGGATGAAATCCAGCAACATGTTGATCGTCGTCGTTTTGCCAGCGCCGTTCGGGCCCAGAAAGCCGTACACCTCGCCGCGCTGTACCGTCATATCGAGCTCGTCGACAGCCACCACGTCACCGAACTGTCTGGTCAGGCTGTCGGTCTCGATTACTGGGTCGGTCATCACTCGGACAGGCGTCCGACAGTAAAAAAGCCACACCGGACGGTCAAAATCGATTTTGACCGTTCTACTCGGGTTCGTCGTAGCTACCCGGCTCGTCGTAGGTGCCGTCTTTGACCTGCTTTGCTTCCTTCTCCATCTCTTCGAGATCGATCTCTGCCTCCTCGTCGATCTCGCCGAGAATCTCGGCGATGTCGTCGAGTCCGAGCAGTTCGCGGGTCTCGTCGTCGAAATCGCCGCTGTCGAGGACGGTGCCGTCCGCATCTGCGTCGCTGCCCTGAAGGTGTCTGCCGTAGCGGCCGACCAGCGAGGTGAGCTCTTGTGGCAGGACGAACTTCGTCGACTCGCCTTTACCAATCTCTTCCAAGGTGTCCATTCCGCGTTCGATAACCGCCCGCTCACCCATCGATTCAGCGGATTTCGCCCGCAAGACCGTCGAGATTGCATCTCCCTGTGCTTCGAGGATCTGGCTCTGTTTCTCACCCTGAGCCCGGATGATGTTCGATTGTTTGTCACCCTGTGCGGCCTCGATGGCGCTGCGGCGTTCTCCCTGTGCTTCGAGGATCATCGCACGGCGGCGACGCTCTGCGGAGGTCTGCTGTTCCATCGCGGCCTGCACTTCTCGGCTCGGGTTAACCTCGCGAACCTCGACGCTCTCGACGCGAATCCCCCACTCGTCTGTTGGCTCATCCAGCTCCTCCTGGATGCGCGAGTTGATCTCCGCTCGTTTCGAGAGTGTATCATCCAGTTCCATATCACCGAGGACGGCCCGGAGTGTGGTCTGGGCAAGATTCGAGACGGCTCGCCGGTAGTTGTCGACCTGCAGGAAGGCCCGTTCGGCGTCCATCACCCGGATGTAGACGACCGCGTCGGCACTGACAGGCGAGTTGTCCCGGGTGATCGCCTCCTGTTGTGGCACGTCCATCGTTTCGGTTCGCATATCGAAAAAGTAGGTCCGCGAGATGAATGGTGGCACCAGATTGATGCCGGGTTCCAGCAGGCGCTGGTACTTTCCGAAGATCGTCAGCGCACCCTTCTCGTAGGCGTTGACGATGACGACAGACTGCCAGGCTGTGACGACGGCAAACAGCAACAGAATAAAGCCGAGTATCCACCAGACAGCACCCTCCGGAAGGAGTTGACCGACCTGTAGTAGTTGTTCCATACGTACATTTCGTTTGAGCACGTAAATCACACACGCTCGTTCACCCGGTAGCTTCGCTTTAGTCCTTCTTTGGTCGGTTCTGGCGAGTGGTTGTCCGAACGGCCGGTGGCACTAACAAACCACTACCGTCGACAGCCGCGTGCTCTGTCTGGGCTGAGACAGCCGAAATTCTGCTTGTGGTATGCTCACACGGCTCCCAAAAATTGACCACCCCGGCCGCCAACAGGAGAAGCAGTGAGCGACGAGTCGCCCGACCCCTCCGATGAGCCCCCGCCAGAGTCGAGTTCTGATCCCTCGGCTGACAAGACCGACAGTTCCTCCAGCGACGAGCAAGCAGCCGCTCCGCCAGACGAGCCCAAAGATTCGATCACAGAGGGTGGGCTCATCAAGCCACTCTTTCATCTCGCATGGCCGATCGTCGTCATCCAACTGCTGCAGGTCACCTACAATGTGGTCGATACACTGTACCTGGGGCGACTCTCTGCCGACGCCGTGGGTGCGGTCAGTCTTGCCTTTCCACTCGTCTTCCTGCTGATCTCGGTCGCGGCAGGCTTTACGACTGCGGGCGCGATTCTCGTTGCCCAGTACACCGGCGCAGAGGGTGACCGGTCGGCGGGACTCGTGGCTGGGCAGACAGTCACCTTCGTGAGTCTGCTGTCGGTCGTCATCGCCATCGTCGGCTTCTTCTACACCCGGCCGGCGCTCGAACTGCTTCCGACCGAGCCAGACACCGGCGAGCGAGTCATCCCGCTCGCAGCGGATTATATGGAGATTCTCTTCCTCGGTATGCCCTTTTTGTTCGGCTTTTTCATCTTCTCCGCCTTGCTGCGTGGCTACGGCGATACCCGGACGCCGATGTACGTGATGGTGCTGTCGGTCGTGGTGAACATCCTGTTGAACCCGTTCCTGATCTTCGGCTTCGAGGGCAACCCACTCATGGCGTGGCTGTTTCTGGACGGGCTCGAATCGACACTGCTTGCGTCGACCGGCTTCACCGGCATCGGGATCGAGGGCGCGGCGCTCGCGACGATTGTCGCACGAGGGATCGCAAGCGCAATCGGGCTGTACATTCTCTTCTTTACAGCCGCAGGGCCGACCACTCAGCTCACACATCTCCGTCCAGACTTCGGGTTTATTGCGGATATCGTCAGGCTGGGCACGCCGAGCATGATCGAAAACTCCGCGAACGCGCTCGCACAGATCACGCTCATTGCGATCGTCGTCACCTTCTCGCCGGCGGTGGTTGCGGCCTACGGGCTTGGCAATCGGATCATCTCGCTTGTCTTTCTCCCGGCGATGGGGGTTGGACGGGCGATCGATACGGTGGTCGGCCAGAACCTTGGTGCCAACAGAGCCGATCGAGCCTCGCGTGCGGTGTATCTCGCCGCCTCAACAGCCGCTGGTGTGATGTTGCTCGTCGCTGTCGTCGCCGTCCTGCTTGCTGAGCCGATCGTCAGCGTCTTTCTCGGTGATGTCGAGAACGCACCGGAGACGATCGCCTTCGGTGTCGAGTACGTCCGGACCCGCGCCGTCGAGTTCGCCTTCATTGGCGTGACACAGGTGTTGCTTGGGGCCTTCCGCGGCGCTGGTAACACAACGATCGCAATGACGATCTCGATCATCACGCTGTGGGTCGGCCGTGTCGGGATCGTCGTCTTGCTTGTCTTCGGCCTCGGCTGGGGTGAAAGCGGGATCTGGATCGGGATGGCCGTCGGCAACATCCTCGGCGCGGCGGTTGCAATCCCATGGTTCTTGCGTGGCAGCTGGAAGGAAGCGTACATCGAAGACGAGGCGGTCAGCGAGACGAGCGGCGTGGTCGCCGAGGATTAGCGGAGGAAGGACTAGCGGACGAAGTACGGATCGTCGTCGGGGAGAAACCGACCGAGATCGGAGATCTGCTCGTAATCCGACTCGATTAGCTCTTCGATCGCCGTCACGAGTGCCGTTTCGTCGCCGTCGGTCCACTCCGCGGGATCTTTGATCGGCATAATCAGCCAGCCCGCACCCCGTCGGTCCTGCGCGTGGATCGCATCCATATCGCTTGCTTCGGCTGGATCGATCGCCGAGCAGGTCTTAAACACGTGTTCGGTCGCGCGCGAGCCGACCGGGAAGAGCACGTGTGCTGTAATCGCCCGGAGTTCGGAATCGAAGTACGGCTCCATCTCGCCGTAGGAGGTGCGGTCCGGTGGCTCCGTTTCGGGTGCGCACATGTGTAGATACGAAAAGAACGTATTTGTCGAGATGATTTCCTCGCCATCGGTACCGATCAACCCGCCCGCTTCGAGCGCGTCGAAAAACTGCTCGGACCACTCCTCGTCAGTGAAGGGGACGCCTGTCTCAAGCCCGCCGTGAACACCGGGGTGGTCGCCGATAACGTGAAAATCGGCAGTCGTTGCGCCATAGCCCGGAACGAACTGGGCACAGGGGGGTTGCATATCGAACGGATTCTCAGCGTGTCTGGCAACGAACTCCACGATAGTTGTCTGAAACGCGCCCTCCACTAACAGTATTTCGACAGGCGCAATCCTGTCCGTGAGATCTCAGCCAGAACAGCGCAGCAGCGAATCGAGTCTTTCGGTGGTCGAACGGGCTGTGGATTTCTTGCTGTCCTCCCCGGTCGAGTCAGTCAGGGTAGTCAGTACAGGCGCGTTCTTGCCGTTCACAGCTTTCGATCCCAAGCTATATCTAACTAACTTGGCTCAACCAAGTTGATTGAGCCAAGCTGTTCTGTCCTGATCCGTAGCCGCACTTCGGTCGGTTCTTGGCGGCACTTTCTTGCTGTTTTTTCCAGTTGAGCAGTCGTTTCTGAAAAGACAGACACTTCGCAACCACACGCTCCCTCCAGACAAAATAGCTTTCTCCGTCCGCTCCCTGCATCGAACTGATGAGTACTGCGAAACGCGCCGCCGGGATTGCACTTTTCGTCGTGTTTCTGGTCGCGCTTCTTTCGCGGCCACTGCTCTCGAATCCTGCCGTCTTCGGCATTATCGAGGGTGGACTCTCCGACTGGCGGACACTGGCGCTTGCGGGGCTGCTCGTGGTGCCGACAGTGCTCCTGGCGATTGCCAGAGTGAGTTCGCTGCGCAACAAAGAGACGGAACCCGACCGGACGATTCCAGACGGTGAGTGGAACGTCGACCCCAGAGAGCGTGACCAGATCAGCACAGAGAACGCTTTGGGTGACAGCAGTAGTGAACAGACTGTCACTGACACCGAACAGCACGACGCTGACAGCGAAGACGACACCAGCGGCAACAAGGGCGACGCAGACGTAAGTATCGACACCAGCAACGCAGCACCGAGCTTTCTCTCCGGACAGGGTGGGGCGAGAAACCGCGAGTTCGAGATCGAAGAGCAGCCACCTGACGCGAGTCTCGGCGACCATCTCGAACATCTCCGCACGGAGCTCGACGACCCGGAGAGCCGGGAGGATCTCGAAACGCTCGCGGAAGTCGTGGAAGAAACGGAGTCAGAGACGGTGATTCCCGCCCGCTGTCCGCAGGACGACTGCGAGGCGGCCTGGAGCGAGCGCGGCATCATCGGCGCTCGCACCGGTAAGTACGAACTGCTCGACGAGAATCGGATCATCTGTCTGGAGTGTGAGGACGTTCACAGATTGGATCAGGAGTAGTGTCGGGACAGGTGGTATTTCAACCTCCCAATATACCCGGGTAATTTCCCTTTTGTGTTGCTGGGAAAGGATATTGTATGCCAAGCCTCGTCGAACCGTGCAACTGTGAACCAACGGTCAAAAACGTCGAAGATGGCGGAAAAAACCGGCTCGCCGTCGTCTGTTCCAAGTGTGGCGAACAGAAAGAGTATCTCTAGGATCTGTTTTCGACTGGCCGGGACAGAAACGCCTATGTGCGCTCCCTCCTGTCTCCCCATGTGACTCGCAGTGCCGACACCGAGGCGGGGACCGCCGTTGCAGACGTGCTTCCGTCTTTCACTGACGCTTTTCCCTTCGAACGGTTCAACCGGATGCAGTCGGAGACGCTACCCGCACTGCTCGATTCGGAGGAAAACGTCGTCGTGAGCGCTCCGACCGCCAGTGGCAAGACCGCCGTCGCGGAGGTCGCGATCTGTAAAACACTCCAATCCGAGGGAACGGCACTGTTTCTCGCACCGCTTCGTGCGCTAACAAACGAGAAAGAACGGGAGTGGGGCCGTTTCGAGGAGCTTGGCTACTCGGTGTACGTCGTCACTGGCGAGCGGGATCTGAACCCACGCCGGGCCGAGCGGGCGGATATCCTTGTGATGACACCCGAAAAGGCCGACTCCGCGACCCGAAAACACGACTCCCATCGATACTCCTTCGTGACGGATATCGACTGCTGTATCATCGACGAGGTGCATCTGCTCGACTCCGAACAGCGTGGCAGCGTCCTCGAAGTGACCATCTCACGGCTGCGCCGGCTCTGTGATCCGCGAGTGATCGCCCTCTCGGCGACGATGCCAAACACCGACGATGTTGCTGCGTGGCTCGATGCACCGGAAGAGACGACCTTCTCCTTTGGCGACGAGTACCGACCCGTCCCGCTGGAGGCAGACGTAACGACCTACACGCACGGCGAAAATCCGTTCGCCGACAAATATCGGCGGCTGTATCGTGCGCTGGATCGTGCGGAGCCACACATCCGCGAGGATGGACAGGCGCTCGTGTTCGTTGCCTCCCGACAAGACACCGTACAGGCCGCCAAGAAAGCCCGCGACGAGATTGCCCAGCGGGATATTCCGATGGGAGCCCGCGGCGATTACGATTTCCACACCGCGGCAGACGAACTCGCCGACGAGACACTGCGCAAATCAGTACTTGACGGCGTTGGCTTTCACCATGCCGGGCTCTCCCGCGAGGATAAAAACCGTGTCGAGCGCTGGTTTCGGGAGGGAAAAATTCAGCTTCTGTTCTCGACATCGACGCTGGCGTGGGGGGTCAACCTGCCCGCGCGGTGTGTGGTGATCCGGGATACGAAACACCACGACCCCCTGGAGGGAGAAGTCGAGATGAGCCCGCTCGATGTGCTCCAGATGCTCGGGCGCGCAGGACGGCCGGGCTACGACGACAAGGGATACGCCTGGATCGTCTGTGATGGCTCCGCTGTCGGGCGCTTTCGCCGACTGCTCGCTGACGGCAAGACGATCGAATCCAGACTTGCTGACCAGTCTGCAGAGCGCGGGGATGGCCCGCCAGCAACCGCTCTCGCGGTGCATCTCAACGCCGAAATCGCACTTGGCACGATCAAAGATGTCGACGACGCGATGGGGTGGCTGGAGACGACATTTTATTACGTGCGCGCACAGCGCGGCACCGAGTACGTCTCCGGCGATCAGCTCCGGGCGCGTGTCAGCGACACGCTCTCCTGGCTCGTCGACGAGGAGTTCGTCGAGATGGACGGACTCGCAATCGAGCCAACGCCGCTGGGTCGACTCACCTCGAAGTTTTATCTGGAGCTCGAAACCGCCCGCCGGTTCGCAGATCTCGCCGACGCCGACGAACTCGATACTGTGGAGGTGTTGACTGCCATCGCGACCGCCACGGAGTTCGACAGCGTCAGTGCACGCACCGACGAAGAAGAGGCAATCGATGCCGTCCTCGGCAGTCAGGCCGAGGGGCTCGAGTCCGGTCGCCGGAAGGTGCTCGCGATTCTCAAAGCGGGGATGAGCGATACGACTCCGTCGGCATTGCGCAGCGACGCCTGGATCATCCAGCAGAACGCACTCCGACTGCTTGCCTCCCTGCGAGCGATTCTTGACCGGTTCGGCACGCCGCTGCAGGCGAATCTCGTCTGTCGGATCGAAGCCCGTGTCGAGACCGGCGTCAGCGACGACGCGGTCGGACTGACCGCGATCGATGGGGTGGGGGCAACGCGTGCGCGGACACTTGCCGCCGCTGGCTATCGGACGCCGGCCGACGTTGCTGAAGCGACACCGACGGCGCTCGCTGCGGCAGGCCTCACCGAGGGTGTTGCCGAACAGATCCACGAGGGAGCGATGGAGCTGCCTGCCATCGACATCGACTGGGGAACGCTCCCGGATTCGATCCCCCAGGGTGAGCGCGAACTCTGTGAGGTGACAGTACGGTCGACCGCCGGCGACGCCCGTGCGTCGCTTTCGGTGATGGTAAACGGCGTCGAGATGACCGAGAAGGCGACGTATCTCGGCGAAACGACGCTACCAGTTGGCGTTTTCGGCAGTGATACTGAAGAACTCTCTTTCGACGTGCAGGTTATTTTTCCGGAACTGCCGCTCGAACCTGTTGTTCGAACACGAACAGTCCGCGTTCACAGTTGAATTTTGGCATATTTTTTATATTTTTAGAATATCCGCTCAGAGGACAGATTAAATGGTCTAAACTTCTCTAAAGAAGTTGTAAAACGTTAGTATGTGGCTGTAAAATGTGTCCAAGCAACTGCACCCATTGGCAAAATGAAGCGAAATCGAGCTAGCAGTCGTTCGTTTATATGTGGTATAGCTACATAACTGTGAGTACGGAGAGCCACAATGTCCAGCGCAACCCCCTTCGACACAAGCCTCAAACCTGACCGTTCGCTCCAGTCAGCCGTAGAGTATCCCTTTCGACTGCTCGGATTCTGGAGTGCAATCGTTCTCCCCTTCGTGATCCTGTCGCTGATCGCGACTGGCGTGGCACAGCAGTCGCCGACCCTACTCGCTGGGTTGCTGTCTGCTAATATCGCTGGTCTCGTTCTCGGCAAGGATTACAACCGCTGACAGCCTGGTTCGCTGGTCACTGGCAGACAGCCTTCCCCGGGCTGTCCGGCTCTCCGACCCGGTGCCAACCCCCCTCATCTGATCGACGCTAGAAACGAAGCAATTACTTTTTCGCGACAAAGTGCGGATCACGTTCGAAATATCGGGCGAGACCGTCTGTTTCGCCGATTACGTCAAGTGGCGTGAATCCACACCGGCGGAGCTGTCGGTTCTGATGGATCGGATTCGAGAGATACATTTCGACGTCGCCGAGTGTCACACTCTCGATTTTGTACCGTGAAAAGAGACGCCCACGGTTTTTCTTTTTCAGATAGAGGTCGACGACATCTTTCAAGCCCAGTCCAAAGTTACGCAACGAGAGGGGAACGAGTGGATGAAGGCTGTTGTGTGTCGAGAAGACGAGAATTCCGGATGGTTTTAGCAACCGGTGCATCTCTCGCAGGGCCTCGACTCGGCTGGCTTTCGGGAGCAAATAATCCAGCCCAAAAAACGAGAAGACAATGTAATCGAACGACTGGGAGTCGAACTCGGTCGCTCTGATATCCGCGGTGCGGAAATCGATCTCGGGAAAGAGCTCCTGTGCGGTCTCGACGAGTGGCTCACTCAGATCGATGCCAGTGACATCGAAGCTCCGTTCGTGCAGCTGCGAGGCGACTCGCCCGACACCACAGCCCACGTCGAGCACGCTCCCATCCGGGTCGGTAAAGTATCGTTCGACTGCTTTCCGCTCCTGGGGAAACAGGCTCGCGTCTTCGATCCGCTCGGTGTACAGATCGACCGCTTCCGCTGTCGAGAACAGCCCATCGTCGTCGAGACTCCCGTCGAAACGTTTTGAATCGCTCATTTGTCACCCTCCATCTAATCGGTTTGAGGCACAGCCGCCCCGCGTTCGTTTCTGCCCGTTACCTGCTGAAGATGTCCTGCAACGTTTTTCAGGAGTGTTCGGCACGCAAACGAGAGCTCGTACCGTCGCTCGATCGTGTAGTACGGTCCAAGCGAGTCGACGACCGTTGACTCGGTGGCCGGGTCACGGAGATTTTCGATGCCGACAGCGAGCAGCTCTGCTTTCACGTCGTACAGCGTCTGGTAGGTCTCCCAGAGCGTGCGACAGTGGCTGACATCGACTTCTTCGTAGGCGATGATCTCCCCGGCATCGATGTCGTCGCTGAGACGCTGGAGTGTGACACCCATCCGGTCGCGGCCGTCGAGCCAGGCCTGTGGCACGCCGAGGCCACGGTACTCCTGGATATCTGCGGGGTGAAAACTGAGGACACCGTATTCGGGTTCGTCGAGAATCGTACCCCTGAGCAGTCCAAAGCCAAAGCGGATCGCCAGATCACACTGCTCGCCGACGAGTTCGACTGTCTCCGGTGGGAGCTCTCGCCAGTTGCCGTCGACGATCGGTTCGACGTACTGAACGGTTGCATCCTGCAGGCAATCGAGCTCCTCGACGTGAACGCGACCCGTCGAAGCGGTCTCTGAACCGAGTTGCTCGGCGAGTTTCTTTTCTGCGAGGACGAGCGACCATGCCTGTTCCTGTTGCAGCACGTCCCAGAGAACACGAATGGTCGCGAGCCCGATCCGCTCGTTTACCGCCCGCGCCTCTTTCTCCGGATCGATATCGGGATCCGGTTCTTTGTTGACGAGGACGAGTGGAATCTCGATATCGGTCGCTTCGGCTGCGGTTTCGAGTGTCCGTGCCTCGTTTGCCATCAGATACTCGTTTGCGAGAACACACAAACTGTGGGGAGACGAACTCATATATCTCAGTCAATAGCTCCAGATGAATCACAGATAAGCGTTGACCCGTGAAGCTCGTGGCATCGAACTGGGTGTTTCGACTCCGTCTCCCGCTGAGACGGAGTCTTCCAGACAGCGCTGTCGATGGCGACGCGGGAGTCGCTGCTTGCGTTCGTGGTTCGGATCCTTAGTTTGGGAACGTGTGGCTTTATGAACAGTTGCGGCCACCAGCACACGCCAGGAGAGGGCGAGGTTTTAGGTTTCTGAGTTCCGAAGAACTACCCAGCAATTCAATGTCAGAAAGTGATACGCATGCGGTGAGTGAGCTCGAAGCGGAGATCGAGACGCTTGACGATCCGACAGCAGTTGACGACGAGGAGCGGGGACAACTAGCCGAGACGCTCGTCGCACTCGCAGACGCCTACGGCTCCCGTGGGGAGTTCGACGCCGAATCGGATACGATCGACCGGCTCGAAGAACTCTGCTCGACAGACTCGGAGGTCGCTGTCTACGACCAGCTCGCAACGGCACTCGCTAACGCGACGGCGGTCGACGACCGGGACGACGTGTACGAGACGGGTGTCGAACCGGAACGCATCGAGACTCACCGCGCTCGGTTGGAAACCCTGTATGGCAGTCATCCGGAGTCGGCCGTCGCTGCGGCGCTTGCCCGCGGGACAGCCCAGACCGCGCGTGCATACGGCAAGGCCGAACGACCAGACCGGATCGAGGCGTTGCTCGACCGACTGGAGACGCTGTACGATGACCACCCAGAGACAGAGATTGCGAGCGCACTCGCGACTGGGCATGCCTACGCCGAACTGTATCTGGACGACGACGAGTCACACGCCCGCATCGACCAGGCCGAGGAGCTGTACAACAGCCATCCTGACGGGTCGGTCGCGGCCGGGCTGGCGGGGGTACTCGCCGGCCGCACCAAAGACGACGCGCGCTTCGAAGATGTCGAGGCGATCGAAGAGCGGATCAGCCGCATCGAAACGCTCG
>SL_4KL_010_BRINEDRAFT_10000813_pt1 | contig 16571 bp, 14 predicted proteins | sample SodLak_010_BRINE_2_FD_10664 | JGI IMG/M metagenome (IMG submission 10664)
CCCTGTAACGAGTCGATTACCGCTTCATCCAACGGTCACCCTATCGGTCGACGATCAGATTCAGCTCTCAGTCGAGAACGCCGAGTCGACGGGTTACCTCTATCCGAATCAGGAGACAGAACACGCGGTTACCGAGGGATGCTACTTTCCGGAGTTTGGTGTCGAAACCACCCGACCTGTTGTTGAGCTGTCTGGGACCACACAAGCCCCAGCAACAGTAGGTGTGTTGATAACCGTCGATCGGAAAGTAGAGGCGTTCGAACTCCGTACCGACCGTAGCGGTCCAACAGCAGTTGAATTAGGCGACTGCAGCTACCGACTCCCGCCGAGTCAGCTCTTGGTCGACTCCTGATCAGCGGTGGTTGGTGGGTGCTTGTGTCAAGAACGCAGCATCTGACCGCTCTTGTTGTTGTCGACGGACAACATCACGTAGGTTCGCATCAAAAGTGTTGTCGCCAAGAATCAACATGAAATCATCGTCAATCTACTCTTCGACCGACAACAGAGCGTCAGTGACCCACGGCTGAAGCCGTGCTACCTCTGTGAAAATAGGCCTGTCATCGACCGTAGCCATTCTTTTCGGTTTGTCATCTGTCAGTGGGCGAAGACGGGTGCCTTTTCCAGCGGCAAGAATAACGGCTTTCATTGGTTTCCCTGATATGGATTTCGAAGTAGTATGGTTTGTCGACGGTCCATACAATCCGTTTGCTGTGATGGACGTATTGGTATTACCAGCATAATTTGGCTGTATGTATCGGCTGCGTCGGGCTCGACCATGTTACTGTACGAAGACGTCCTGACCCCACTATAGAGACAAGTAGCCTGGGTTGGTCTGGATCCAGCGTATGTAAACACTACCGGGAAGCATAATTCAGTACCAACAGTTGCAGATGTTGTGTTTTCACTCTCATTCAATGGTACATATATTATAACAAAGTACCAACTCGCACTCCGATAATCTTAATGAATCGTTCATCTCTTGACCAAACTGCGCCGATATTTTTTACATTGGTCGATAACGAATGAAAGGTCGACTTGACCGCCTCCTCACCCGAGTGATACCGTCTGGATCAGTTCTCCAGAGAACTGTGAAAAGTGGTGGCTGGGTGACCGTGACAAAAATTTCGCTTCGATTATCACAGGTTCTCATGTTGGTCGTTCTTGCGAGGCTACTCTCGCCGCGAGATTTCGGAATTATGGGAATCGCGCTGTTAACGCTCAGTGCAACGGAAAGGCTCACAGAGATTGGACTTGATGCGGCGCTTATTCAGCAAAAGAAAGACAACGTGGACGAATACCTCAATACGACATGGTGTTTAGAAATCGGTCGAGGGATACTCGCTTTTTCAGCACTGTTTGTGCTCGCACCGTTTATTGCCGCTGGATTCGGGGAACCACAGGCCGAAACACTCATTCGCGTGCTTGGAGTCGTACCGATACTGTTTGGACTACGTAATCCTGGTGTCGTGTATTTTGAAAAAGACCTCGAATTCCACAAGGATTTCATCTACCAGAGTAGTGGTGGCCTCGCACAGTTGGTTGTTGGCGTTGGATACGCTCTGTACTCGCCAACAGTGTGGGCGCTTGTCTTCGCCTCGATAAGTAGACCCGCAGCCCAAACAGCCACATCGTACTACCTTCATGACTATCGTCCATGGCCGTCGTTCGAGTATGATGCAGCTCGAGAACTAATTGCCTTCGGCAAATGGATTACTGGGGCGTCGATTCTCCGATTCCTGTACAGCCAAGGTGACGACGCGTTTATCGGCTGGTATCTTTCTGCAACAGCACTTGGGTTCTACCAGTATGCGTATCGGCTTGCAGACATGCCTCCGACCGAAATGGCAGGCGTTGTTGCTAAACTCATGTTTCCTGCGTACTCCAAGCTGCAGGGAGATCAAGCGAAACTTCAACAAGCAGTGTTACGCTCGACTAGGTTTACTGCGTTTCTTGCGTTCCCCATCGGATTCGGAATCGCGCTGGTTACACCAAGCTTTGTCCCAGCAATTCTTGGCTCAGAGTGGCTAGCAATTGTACTTACGATGCAGATTTTAGCTGTGTATGGACTCTTACATGCACTCACGCGTATCTATGGCTCTCTCTGGAAGAGTGTTGGTCGTCCGGACTATGATGTGAAAACAGGTCTGATACGGATCGGTGCGATCGCGGTTCTTATTTGGCCGGCGACCGCTCGCTGGGGTATCGAAGGAACCGCACTCGTTATCACTGGCGTCTACCTCGTTTTGATGGTACCGATCCGAATCCATATCACAGCAAAACTAACCGAGATGCCATCGTGGAAAATTTACCGAGAATACCTGTATCCCTGTATTGCCGCCGGAACGATGTTCGGAACACTCTGGTTCGCACGTACGTTGATCGAAGTGCCACCGTTAGTCGAGTTCCTCGCTCTTGTTCCCGCAGGTGCTGTAATCTATTTTACAGTCTCGTTGCTCTTAGACAAACAGTTCAACTGGGGGATTGGACAGGTTGGACAGATGATTACGAAAGCAATCCGCTGAGCGGCCTTACAGACGGCTGCCTCTCGAAGCAAGTCGTCATCTGAATCGAACAGCCAGTATAGTAGGTATAACAACTAGGTAGCTGTTAATTACTTTTGTAGATCTACTCCATTCGTAGAAGGGAATGAAAGATCAGACACCAGTTGATCTGCTCGCGGTTGCGCTACTAACGCTGCTGGCAGTTGCGGGCATCGTATCGACAGGATTGTTGGGTCGACTCCAGGCAGGGGTCGGATTTGTTTTTATTTTTTTTGCTCCCGGCTATGCGCTAATTTCTGCACTCGTTCCGCACGATGGCGATTCTATCGGAGAGTATGAGACGGAACACGCGACAATTAGCTTCGTCGAGCGGCTTTTGATTGCCGTTGGGCTGAGTATTGTGATTGTTCCGGCCATTGGACTACTACTAAATTATTCATCATGGGGCCTCGATCCAGTTCGGCTTTTGAGTACAATTGGACTGGTTACGGTAGTGTTGCTGGTTACTGCTGGTTTTCGTCGATTACAGCTCCCTCCGGACCACCGGTTTGCTGTTCCGATTCAGTCTTCGCTTGAACGACTGCATACGTGGCTGAGGAGTGGTGATACGCGCTGGGATACTACGCTGAACGTTCTCCTCGTCGTTGGCCTACTATTCGTAACCGTTGGGATAGGTACTGCGATCGTATCGCCCAGCGAGGGAGAGCAGTATACAGAATTCTTTGTCGATGCAGAAACACAAACACCCAATGTAGCAGACGGTGACACTCTGTCTACCGAACTATCAGTTGAAAACGGATCCGCGTTTGTCATCGGAATCACAAATCGAGAGTACGAGACTGAACAGTATACCGTTGTTATTGAACTCCAGCGTCTCGAACGAGGAGGTTCTGAGCCAACAGTTGTCGAAAAAGAGGAAGTACAGCGATTCTCACAAACACTCACGCACGGTGAAACATGGGAAGAAACAACAACGATTGACTCCACGATGACAGGCGAAGAACTCCGAGTGGCGTTTCTGCTTTATACAGAGACACCACCAGAGAATCCATCAGCTTCGAACGCGTATCGGTCTCTATACACGTGGGTCGACGTTCCAGATACCAACTAACGATTACAATCCACAGCGTGTGTCTGCTTACAGACTGTTACTGCGATTAAAGAACAGCAATAACCCGCTGATAGATGAGTGTCGCAAAAATCACAAATCCAATAATCGAAACCCACCGGAGAACTGCCCACCAGCGAGACTGTCGATCGGTTGGTGCGTACACATGCATTATGGAAAGAAGACCAACATACGAAATAATAAAATAGTGTTCAAATGTCAACAAGCCAAGAACCGAAAGCATCGCCAGCGAGACGATCATCCAAGCAACCAGTGCAACAACAACGCGAAGGCGTACATTCGTCTTACTAACGGAGTTTTGTATATGTGACCAAGTGAGAGCCATCAAAGCACTAGTTGTATACTGTTTTTATAATAAATAGGCAAATAATAGATAAAGAACTGAGTTAGATTTTCTTTGAGTAATCTATATCGAATTTTGGATATATAGGGGATACAAAACGGGCCGTAAGCAGGCCGTTTACTAACTGTGTTTCCTGCGTGTTTTCGATTCACGTATGTCCCTATTCACTGGAGACTCGGACTGCTGGGAGACACCGGGAACGCTGGGTTGAGATCAATACATGAAACTGACACGAGTACGTTTAAGACCCAAACTGATTGCACTCATTGGAGTTATTTTGCTGTCTATAATTGTGGTGAAACTCCATCAGGTGCCACCGGCCACGGGATACGAGATCTCTGTCTACCAAGCATATCCGTGGTACTTTTGGGCTGCATTAGTTGGAACTGTGCTTATTGGACAGAGCCTCATCATTAGATGCGCACAAAAAGGTGACGAGGATGATCAAAGCTGGCTCTTGGGTGTTATACTAATCGGCGTTGCCAATGCTGTGCTCTTATTTATGCCCTACATTCGGGGCCATGCTGTCTATGGGCGAGCAGATCTACTAACACACCTCGGATACATTCAAGACCTCACCACTGTTGGTGCCGGTGAAATCCTCTATCCGTTCATTCATCTTCTAACGTATACCCTCTCAAATGCGATGGGCACAGAGACCATAACCACGATTAATTTGCTCTCTCCAGTGTTCTCATACGTATTTTTTGCAGGCCTTTTTTATACGACAGTCCAATTATTTAAAATAAGACCCCATATTCTATTTTGTCTTCCGTTTATTTCGTTATTGATTGCGGGTAGTTCACACACAAATACTGCTCCGTACGTCCTCTCTGTGTTATATACTCCGTTTATTTTCTATTTATTTATTAAGGGACAACAGACAAATATAACAGCGATTCGGATCGCGCTCGTTATATCGATTGTTGGACTGGTAATTTACCATCCATTAACAACCATATTTTTAGTTTCTATATTTGTACTATATTTAGCTCTAAAACGGATTCGACCAATCAATTCGAGAGTGAAAGCCCCAACAACAGTTACTTCGTTGACTATTGTCGTTTTTTCAGCGTGGTATCTGAATTTCACAGGTGTAATTCGGCGTTTTGAATTCGTCGCCGAATCACTATTGGGGTCGGCTGGTGGCCAATCAGAGCTCGGAACATATACTGAAACCGCAGACACCTTCTCGCCACCCTTGATAGACATCGTACAGATTGCACTTCTCCGTTACGGTGCCGAAGCCCTGCTTCTTACACTCGCAGGATTATTTGTCCTCGTTTCGGGGTATCTGTGGGTTCGCGGCGTGGCTGAATTGAATGTGTTCGTGCTGTTGGTGGCAGGATCATATGTACTGTTCACCGGACTCAGCGTGCTGTTTTTCGTCGCTGATTTGATTGTTGGATTCAGTCGACCGCTTTTGTTCGCGACGATGTTTGCAGCGATACTCGGTGGTTCGTTATGGTACTATCTGTGGGATGCATCCGAGGGCAGTTCGTATCGACCACTCGTTTCGGGCACTTTTGGTGTAGTGCTGGTCGTTCTTGTGGTTCTAATCGTGTTCTCGGTCTATCCCATTCCAGGGTTGACTGGTACAAGCCACCAAGTCACTGAGTCCGAAATAGACGGAACTGAGTGGCTCTTCGAGAACCGTGACGAAGAAATACTGATCGAAGAAATCGGTATTAGACAGTATCGTTTTGACCACTATCACTATGGGACAACAAACACATCACCAACCATACGTCGGGATGACACGGTTCCGCCCCAGAACCTGGGATACCAAGAAAATGAGACATTTGGATCAAACTACGAACGAGATCGGTACCTGATACTGACCGAGCTTGGTAAAACTATGTATCCGGTACAGTACCCCGATTTCCGACAGTACTGGCGGTACACTCCAGAAGACTTCGAGAGGCTTGCGCTCGACCCGTCTGTCTCTCGACTCTATGATAACGGAGAAGTCGAATTCTATCGAACCACCACAAATGAAAGATAGTTCGAATATATTAGTTTATGACGGATAGAAGTAAATTATCTGTACTTAATGTGCGTTATAACTCATATACTTCTACACAATATATGTTGAGAGTATTTAACAAGTAAATATTGGTAGTATATATGTAACTAGCACAAATTCGTGGGCTATACAACAAATATACCATTTTTACAGAATGCATCTGGTAAAAATTCTTACTTAACAACAATCTATTCATTCGGATGCAATGAATGATAGAGATTACAATGAAAAGAGCCACTCGATCTACTGGAGACAGGACACAAGAGATATTTTCATTGGAGCGACGGTGTTTGGAGACTCCTCCGAAAGGAGTAGCAACTGGTTCAACGTTGAGCTATCAGACGGAGGGATAGAAACACGATCGGAACGAGACGATGACGTTCATCGAGACAGAGAGTACGGCTACGGCGATATTGTAGCGTAGAGTGACCAATGAGCAATCATCGATATACAACACCTGATAAAGGTACACTGGACTGGCACGAACCGTTAAACGAAAATTTCGCTCAGCTCGACCGAGATATTGAGATTCGAGACACAGAAGCAAACCGCGATGAGTACGAGCCAGCGGCGAAGGCAAAATTTTTTGCTACCGACTCTGGTGCAATTTATACCGGCGATGGAGAGGCTTGGCAGTTAGTTGGATACGCTGCACGTGCGATCAGTGGGAACATTGGCCACTATGTGAGCTATGCTGACGGACTTGAAGACGAACCTGTCAACAGATTCTTATTCGACTCCGACGAGCGTCTTGAAGTCACTCGTCTTTCGTTCCCAATAAAAGGAGTCAGTAACGGGTCGACTGTGTCCGATACACTACTCCGTGTATATGCAGAAGACGAGTTGCTCGTCGAGATCGAGGGCAATACGTTCGTATCAGCTGCGGCAGATCAATCCGAAACGTGGACCACGACCGCCCCGTCAGCCACAGTAACAGTTACCAACATGACGGGTGAGCCAATCGCTGCGATCCCTAAAGTCTGGGCAAACATTCGGAGAGCAGATTAATGTCTACGCTCAATGTTCGAGATTACGGCGCTGAAGGTGACGGACAAACAGACGATACGGACGCGATCCAACAGGCGATAGAGGATGCGTCGGCTGGTGACACCGTGTTTATTCCGGCAACAGAAGAATCCTACCTCGTCAGCGCCTCAAATCGCGCTGCGGTCGATTTCACTACTGTCGCAGACGATGTAACGATTAGCGGCGAGGGCATAGAGTCGAGACTTCGAATGGCCAACACGAGGGACGATCGGAACCAATGGGTTCTGGGTGCTGAGGCCGACAAAGGTACTATATCTGGGGTCACAATAACACAGCTCACACTCGATGGCAACCGTACTGAAAACGGCAATACGTCGACATCAGGATTCAACATGTATCCTGGTGGGAGTGGCCACAGCGTTCGAATCGAAGACGTACTCATCGAGAACTCGGCTGGATCCGGGATGAACACCAGTGGTACAAGTACCCTCACCCTTCGACGGGTTACCTCTCGGAACAACGGTCGACATGGGTTCGACTTTTCGGGAACCATTGATGCCCGTTCGATCAAGTCGACGGATAATGATGGGACGGGCCTCGACTTTCATAGAGGAGATCATCACGTAGAGGATGTGTACTGCGACAACAACCGGAGTGGTACCAAATTAGGTGCAACAGGAGGAACCGCCGACAGTGTCGTACTCCGAAACGCCAATCTCCGCAACGCACGAGGAAACAGCGGGTTTCGCGAAACCATGCCTGACGGTGATGGAACGACGGTGACACTCGACACTGTCCAAGTCGTCTCACCGTCGGGAGACTGCTTTCGCCTGACTGATGCCGCAGACTACGAAATAACCGAAATTCTGGCACACAATAGTGGCTCCCGGTACAGCATTCGGATCGCAGATAGTGCTACAGTCAATGCTGAAACCATTCGATCACAGTATGCCGACGGTGGTGATGGAACAGGACTCAGAAACGGCTCCAGCGGTTCGGTCTCAATCGGCGAGTACTATCACTATGAGACCAACAGACCAATTATTGATAGATCCGGAACGATGACCGTTGGCAGTGAGACCGAACGCGAATCGGAGTTTCTGGATGTTCCTGAAGCGGATGATGTTGGTGCGTTCACACGTTCCGATCCCGTAACTGAAAGCGAAGAAACGTATGTGGTTGACTTTTCGTTCTCCGAGATCGGTACAACACCTGCTGGTTGGAGCCCGAAATATGCCTCCAGCAACGACGACTGGAGAACTGTGTCTGAATCTTCGCCACGTAGCAGTGCACTGTTGCGATTTAGCTCAGAAAACAGCACTCGACATGCGCTGTCGTACGACGAAATCGGCTCCGCTTCCGATGTGGATATTCTGTCGTTGTTTCGCGTCACTGAACTGTCACAGAACCCCACTTCTGGTGGGCGATTGATTCTCCGTGGATCGGGAAGCGACGGATCCGAGAGTGGATATTTCCTCAATATCCGGGACGAACGGTTCGGAATTTGGCGCTACGTCGACGGGGACAGCGATCGACTTTCCGAATGGGGCTCTCCGGACGAAAGCCAGTGGTACTTTGGTCGCTTCCGAGCAGACGGTGAACAACTTCGAGCCCGAGTATGGCCCCACGAGGAGGACGAACCTGACTCATGGGATGCGGACGTTACCGATGGGACCCTCTCGGGAGGATGGATCGGTGTCGGTTCGTTTAGCGAGTTCGTCGACGAGTGGGGATTCGTCTCAATCGGCGTCGGCGGGGCGACCGCCCCGCTACCGGACAGAATACAACACAGTCATCGTGCAGTGATCAAAACAGTGGATGGAACGATCCAAACGGGCTTGTGACCCACCAGTCGTTCGCTTCAGTTCCACCAACGTGAACGGTAGTCTGCGCTAAACGCACCGACCATCTCTCGTTTCGGTGTCTCATACACGTCCCATTCGGTATCGTCGTTAGATTTCTGTTGGTAGTACAACTCACCAGTATTCGCGATTAGTGGTCCATTATCGTTTTCGAAGTGCCGGTATGTATCGATAGCAACTACTGCACCCGAGCCGATATACATCCCTGGCCCATTATCCGTATTGCTGACAATTACATCTCCTTTCTTTTCGTCCGGTGTGCTCACATCGCGAGAGATTTGGATCCCTGCACGTGAACCATCTCGGACCGTCGTCTGGCGTACCTCAATATCTCGGAGTTCACATTCAATTTCGGTATCTTCCCCCGAAATGCTAATTCCAGTTTCTTCGGCTTCCTCAACGAACACCTGCTCAAAGACAATGTGTTGTCGCTCTGGAAGTTCTTCGTCCGAGTTGCTCGTGTGGTTAGATCGCCATCCACTATGTCCGTCGCCGACCGAATGGTGGTTACGAACAACTAACTGTTCGGTCGTATGTTTCCACTTGTTCCCAGATCGATTACCGCCAGTATATACGTTCTCTAGCCTCGCAGTTCCGTTACGGTGATTGATTCCAGTCCCATCGCAGTTGATTGCTTTTATATTCACCCCAACAAAGCCCGGATCAGTCTTCGTATCTGCTGCGACGGGGTTGAATCCGTGTCGACCAGCCTGATCAGCAGTAACACGTCGACAGACGACACCAGACTCTTCGAATCGGAACGCACTCGCAGAACAGTTCCGGACGAGACAGTTTTCGAAGACGATATTATGGCCGCCATCTGCGCTCCCTCGACGTAACACAACACCAGTAAGAGATGATTCACCGTCCGCACCAGCGGGATCATCCCCCGGTGGCCGAGCGCCATCGATTGTGAGATTGCTGAAGCGAAGCCCATCGATGACCTGCTCTGCGTTTAGCCTGATAATCCAGTTTGCTGTAGTCGGATCATACGATTCTGCCTCTACTTGGAGTATCTGTGCGTCTGCTTCGGGAACTTCCCCAGTGACGGTGACTCCATCAAGATCGTTTTCGTCTCCCAATCTGATCGCTGCTTCGTTACCTGTTCCATTGAACGAAACGAGATACGGATCATCAGACTGTGGAAAAACAACTGACTCTCCGGACTCTGCAGCGTTGATAGCATCCGAGATAGCTGTCGAATCATCGGTCTCGCCGTCACCCACCGCACCAAAATCTTGGACATTAATGTCGCCTTCGACGGATTCGTCTCGGGAAACAGCGTATCCAACAGCTCCAGCAGTCATGAGACCGGAGGCAGCAACAAGATATTTTCTCCGTGAAACCATTGGTCCAGATTCTCTTGGGAATTCATATTAGAATAAATATCCTACTACTCCGTTCACCGAACAGTAGTTGGCTGTTACTGTGCGTCCGGGTGCTCAGCTGGCACATCACCATTGAGACGTCGTTTCTGCCAACGGTCGTGTCGAGCGAATACTCGCACAGGGATCTGGTCGAGGCCCACGATCTTTGCTACTGCTAATCGATGCCGACCATTAAAATTGAACAGGAACTCCCCATCACGCCCAATATTGATATCGATTTCGTGGTGTTCTGGAAGCGGAAGCGGCTGTTTGTACAGCGGTGTTTGTGCGGAGTTGTCTGTGATCAACTGCCGCTGAGACCGATACCCGTCGTCGCGGATCTGTTCAAACAGTGTATCCACCTGTGCTAACCGCCGATCCATTGCTTCTTGGGTTGGGTACTGTCCAACAGTTCCTGGATTGGCTTGGATCCATTGATACCAGTCGGTCTCATTCCATGGAACACCGCTACAAAAATGCGCCTTCATCGATCGGTAAAGCGCGTGATCTTTGAACGCAGCCCGGAGTGGCTCATCAAACTCGCGTGTATACCAGATGTCCTCGTACACAGGGAGTCTGTCCCAGTCGCCACTGACAACGTGTGATCCGTACTCTGAAATCGATCGTTGGGTCATCAGCGATGGCAACGTACAGAATGTGATATCCGTTGGATCAATGTGGAGTATCTCGTATGGTTCTGGTGCCAACTTCCCATACCGTTGGATATGTTTCCAGTGACGGATTTTCGCGCCAGCAGTATGCCCAAGGAGTTTGACTCCTTGGACCGGTTTCTGTGCAAATGACATTTATACATACAGTACTTGAGTATAGTATTAAGTAGTCGTTAGCTACTGATTCAATTGGCATATTTGTAGTTATGTTGAATATAAACCGGCGTATAACAAATTTACCAACGTATCTACGAGGCATATATGTCACCAAATATTTATCAGCAGGCTGCGGAACCACCACTGAGAGCCTACCGAACTGCAGGAGACGATTCATGAGCAACACGGTTCTCGCTATTGGGCCGCATTCCCCACCGATCACGGGACCAGGATTAAAAAACAGATATCTACATGAGGGACTGGAAAATCAGGGGTTCGATGTCGACTGGATAAATACTCTCAATCGGAGTCCACAGACAGTCTTGGAGATCCTCACAAAGACGGCGAGATATGATGCGTATATTTTGAGTGCTTCGACGAAAGTTCGTCTACTTATTGGACCCCTTCTTGCAACAAAGCTCCAGGCACCAGACGTTCACGGTGCACTGTTCCCAGCTGGTGGAGAGTTCGCGAACGAACTGTCTGCACTTCCAAGTTATTTTCAGGCTTTCTACATTAAAACATTCTCGAGTTTTGATGGGATATATCCACAGACTACTGCGTTAACTAACGATCTTCAAGAGATCTTTGGCCACCAAACACAGATTCGGACAGTCCCAAATTTCCGCCCGCTCCCAGACGCTCCGTCTGTAGCGAAGAGTTCACAGACAGACATTGCTGATCCGCTTCGTCTGGTGTATGTTGGTAGAATAAAAGAATCAAAAGGACTAGATGATCTCCTTTATGCGTTCGAAAAAGCAAAAAGTGAGAGCACAGACGTCGAATTGGATATATACGGTCACTTTCTTCCAAACGATCCATATAAGTCTCACTTCCTCAAACGGTGCAGCAAAATTCCAGGAGTACGCTTTCACGGTAAAATAGCAAATACGGAAGTAATCGGGACGTTACAGAAATCAGACGTGTTTGTATTCCCCACCGTCTACGAAGGGGAAGGATTCCCGGGAGCGGTCGTTGAGGCATTTGCCGCCGGCTGTCCTATTATTGCTACCGACTGGAATTTCAACGACGAAATAATTACAGACAAAGTCAATGGACGACTATACGAGCCACACGATGTGGCCGAACTGGCGACACATATCAAATGGGTATCTGAAAACCCAAAGCAGCTCAAAGAGATGCAACGAAACGCATACGAAACGTCTAAAGAATATAGCGTTGAGCATGTAACCAGCACTATCGTTACGTATCTCAGCGAAGCTGGATGGGACCTCACCGACCCACCTGCCAACCGTGCCAAATCAGCAACCTCTTACCACCAATAGCCGTTGTAACTGCCGTCAAAATTGTCAATTTCGTTTCACTGCCCCTTCTTTAGGAGACAGTTTCGATTTTCGGAAGGCGGCTGTCGACAGCGTGTTAGGTTCGATATCCGTTAATAAGTCTCGCTAATTTGTGCGTCTGTTGGCCACCAAGCGAAGCAAAAAGATACGTTCCGAACTTCGGTTCAAACGGATACGAGATGACAGCAGAGACGAACAGTTGTCTCGACCGTTCATACAGACCAGCATGAAACGCACTTTTTCCAGCACGGTAGGCTGCCCAGCCACGCATCTTCCGCTGGAATAGCGTTCCATACGCCGCAGCCAGTGGCTCAAACTTCGTTACGAATAGTTGCCGTCCTGTGTTTGCTTTTTCAAAGTCTCGACTCAATCGCTCCGGTGAATTACAGTTGTATACAACAAGCGGTTCTGGAACCCGCTTGAACGTGGTCTCTGTTGAGAGGGTAATAAACCACTCCAGGTCAGCCCAACAGGGGAATCGCTCGTCGAGGGGGAGAGACTGTGCTATGTCCGTCCGGACCATCACGACAGACATAGAGCCGACGACATTCTGACAGAGTAATGCTTTCGTCATTTCCTCCTCGAGTGGTGGCGGAATCTCGATCTCGGAGCCATCAGGAAGAGATCGACGGATTCCAGTGTAGACGACACCGATATCTTCTGCCGTTTCGAAGGCCTGTACCTGTCGTTCCAGCTTCTTTGGAAGCCATTGGTCGTCGTCATCGAGAAACGCGAGGTACTCACCTGATGCGACAGTTATGCCTGTGTTTCTGGCAGCATTCGCTCCACGATTCTCGTCGTGCCGAACGATGTTGCAGTTTGACAGAGAGGTGACATCAGTATCACGAAGTACATGCTTGGCTGGGATATCGGAGTGATCGTCAACGACGACCAACTCAATGTTATCATACGTTTGTTGCAGTACACTCTGAACAGCTGATCGGAGATGTGTCGGTCTGTTGTACGCCGTAATAATCGCAGTTACCAGCGGTGTTGTGTGCTCTTCAGTCATCGGTGTTATTGTGATTGGCTGTTTTTGTGCTCCAGGTCAGTTGGTGCGTGTGTGACGGACAGACATAGCTCGTATACACAGCTGACGTCGTGAGAAATAGGTTACTCACAGTTGGCGCAATAGTAGCCATTACAGTAGTTGATGATCCTCAACGACTGTATTAATTATTTCACGACTACTTCCCGACAGCCATCGTATATAAAATTACACGAATTTTCGATTGGTCGAGTTCATAAGCTAATAAACGACAGTATCTATACGTATCTGAGTTGTGCGTTTTCAATCAGCACCTACTTTTTGTTTGAGAGTCATAACAAAGTCAGCTAGCCAAGATATTGTCTGTATGTTCAGATCGTCCCATAGTCAAAAGCTTACGACGTTACCAGCTGTCTCTGTTCGTTCAGCCGAACTGACTAACTCGAACTGTGCTCATCCGAACCGGGTGTTTCAGTCTGTACCCGGAGTGGTCGGTGTATGAACAAAAAGGTACTCGCAATCGGGCCACATTCGCCCCCGATTACCGGTCCAGGGTTGAAAAACAGGTATCTGTGTGAGGGACTAACCGAACGAGGATTCGATATTCAGTGGATAAACACCCTTGAGACATCTCCGAAAACTATCGCGCGTATCCTACGGGAAACGATGACGTACGATGCCTACATACTGAGTGCGTCGACAAAAGTACGGCTGTTCGTTGCACCTGTACTCGCAACGAAACTGCGATCACCGGATGTATACGGTGCACTGTTTCCGGCAGGCGGAGAGTTTGCGAACGAACTCGACGCACTTCCGAGCTACGTCCGAGAGTTCTATATTCGAACGTTTTCGTCGTTTAACGGGATCTACCCGGAAGCAGACGAGTTAACAGCAGATCTCCAAGAGATATTCGGAAACAGAACCCATATTCGGACAGTGCCGAACTTCCGACCACTTCCAGCGTCGACTCCTGTGGGCTCGGAGCGACACACAGACAACTCACAGACACTTGAGTTGGTGTATGTGGGCCGCATCAAAGAGTCGAAAGGACTCGACGATCTGCTCGATGCATTCGAGCGAACAAAAACGAAAGACGTCGATGTAAGCCTAGATATCTACGGGCACTTCCTGCCCGATGACCCGTACGAAGCCCACTTCCGGAAAAAATGTGCCAAGATTTCAGGGGCTGATTTCAACGGGAAAATACCGGACGGAGGGGTAATTCAAACGTTACAGAACTACGACTCGTTTGTGTTCCCAACGTTCTACGATGGAGAAGGAATCCCGGGAGCACTCATCGAGGCATTCGCCGCCGGCTGTCCGATCGTCGCGACTGACTGGAATTACAACGGAGAGATGATTACCGACGGAGTCGACGGTCGGTTGTACGAACCACGGAATGTCGATGAACTCGCAAGCCATATCGAGTGGCTAGCGCGACACCCAGCCGAACGCGAAGAGATGCAGCGAAACGCCTACGAGACAGCAAAAAAATACAGTATAGAAGAAGTAACAGAGACGATACTAACATATCTTACTGAATCAGGATGGGCGAGCAGCGCTGCAAACACAGACGTACAAACGCTCGACCGGTCCCACTCTCGAGTCTAACGAGCACTCGGAAGCTGTCTTGCTGGGTGTGTGTGCGAACGCTCGTCACTAAAGCCGTCCGCAGTCCGGAAGGCGCTTGTAACATCGCTTACCATCTGTTCGTTTCGCATTATCACACGAGAGACGATGTGTTCTGAAAGCGCTTTTCCGTCTGCCAGTGTCTCTTCTGTAGCTGACAACAGTGAGTCGTGTGTCGCTTCGTCCCACGGAACTGCATACGCTTCGATATCGAGCGTCTCGAAAGTACCCTTCATTTTGGGCCCCCACTCCGGTCTGTACACACCCATTGTTGGTGTGCCCATAGAGAGTGCAAAGATTGCTGCATGGAGACGCATCGTTACAAGCAGATCCATCTCGGCGTAGTGGTCTCGCAGATCCTGCGGATCAAAACTCGTATAGAACGAAACGCCAATCGATTCTAGCTGTGAACGGTTCTGTGTAACCCATTCGTTGTCGATTTCAGTTTGTATGGTGAGTGTCACCGCGTGGCCGGCCGAAACGAGCGACCGAAGATACTGCATGAAAGTACGCTCCATGCGACTGGCAGTTTCATCGAGGGTTCCAGTATCTCCCAGTGTTGAAAACCGTGGAACAACTGCAATCTCCTTTTGTTCATCTGAACTGGTCGTTGTCGAGGGCGTTCCATTTAAGAATGCAGTGTCGACAGCGTTGATGAGCTGTGTTGATAGCCCAAAGCTGGATAGATACCGGAACGTCTCTACATCCCGAGTCATGACGAACTCTGCATCATCCAAAATCGGAACAACGAGCCGCTTGCTGATTCCCTCCAATCCAAACACAGTTTGGGGTAAAATCGCATAGGGGATGTTGTTTCGTCGAGCAACCTGAATCGGATACAACACCGCCAACAGGTAGGCGATACTTTGATGACTCGGTGAGTAGTGAATCGCGTTTCCACCGTTGAACAGTAGCCCATCAGAGGTAGTAATCTGCTCAAAGAGCTTCGAGTGGAACTGAGAATCGTCACGCAGTGTTGCGATATCGAACCCATACTGTATGCCATTCTGTAGAATCGACAACAGCTGTGCTGGACGAGACTGAGAGGTTGGGTCGTATGTGATTGGTCCACCGAACAGCTCGGCTTCGTTCGTAAGCGATGCAAGCTTTTCGGCCATTTTGGCAAACTCTTCGGAGTTTTCGTCGAATCGGGAGATCGTTTTCACAGCTGCGTCCGGAACAGCACGTTGTATCAATGACAGTGAACCTTCGTTAATCGCAAAATCACCAGCATTCTTACAACCGTATGAGTATGCAAAACTCAATGATTTGGGTTCCATATATGCATCTGAGCAATTAGTATGCCAGATATATTAGTAGTCAATCAGTAACGGTCACATAGAGATCCGTTCAGGAACGGTTCTTGAGGATACCCTCGAATTTCGATACAAACCGACATCGATTACAAGAGCTATCGACGCGTTATTCCAGAGAGGTCTGAAGTGTGAGTTCTTTGAGTGCCTCGCTAAACGACCGAACGATTGGTTCCGGTTGGTGGTCACGTACAATCTGTTCGCACCCTTTTCGGTACTGATTCCACATCGAGTCATCGAACATCGTCTCGACTGCGGTCGAAATGTCTGCAGGTGAGTTGTCGACGACGATTCC
>SL_4KL_010_BRINEDRAFT_10000814_pt1 | contig 16568 bp, 15 predicted proteins | sample SodLak_010_BRINE_2_FD_10664 | JGI IMG/M metagenome (IMG submission 10664)
TGTCCTCTTACTAGTACTTTGGATTCGTTGTTTCTGTGTATTGCAACTGTTGTTACCTTGTTTCTTTTTTTGTTTAGTCCTGTGGTTTCTATGTCGAAGAAACAAGCATTTTGTTCGAAGTTTCTATACATTCTCCATGTTGATTTTGAAGGTAGTTTGCTTCCAAAGAATACCGAATTTTCGACTTCCAGGTTTTTCCGTGCTTTAGTTAGGAAGGTGTTGAGTTTTTTCTTTTTGTTTGTTGAGATCTTATTTGTTTCCTGTACTTCGTCCCAATGGGTTACTCCGTTTCTCCACAGCTTTTTTTCGGTTTTTTCTCCGATTCCGGGTGCGAGTATGAAACTATTTTCTATCCTCATATAGAAAAAGAATAGGAAAATAAAGTTAAGAAAGAAAAGGATTTCTCTTATTGAGAAGCTCTGATGTCGCTTGCTTGAACAGTCTTTCTGCCTGCGTGTTCAGCGTACTTCTTAGCGTCTCTTGCTCTTTCTTCTGCATGTCTTTCTAGTTCATCTCTTAGTTCTTGTACAGCGTCTTCTGAACATCTGTGAGCTCCAGACTGTTTGATAATCCTCTTGACTGGTGCGAGTGGTAATTCTGCCATGTTATTTTTCACCTCCGTATGAAAAGCATTCTGCTTTATTATAGAGGAATACTCTCTGCTCCCTTATAAATATAACGGGGGTTTAGAACCCTTCACATCTCATTCTCAAACCGTATATAGTCAGGAATAATTAATCAACCAGTTTTGAACCTGCTGTTTTAACACAGCGACTGATCGATTAACTATTATCAGCCCGGCTGTTTTCCAGAACTTGGTAATCACTTACATACTTTTTCAAGCTTCAAAGTTGTTTCATATCTACTCTTATTTCGTCATCAATCTCAGCTACTGCATAATAACCATCCATTGCCGGACCGGGATTAACCAGTAGACAATCATTAATTGTATCCTTACCTCTTGACTCGTGTATATGACCGGTTAATACCAGGTTGAAACCTGTTTCTTCTATCAGTTCTCTGACTTTTTCATCTCCGACGTGATTTCCATCAGCTATGTCCAATTCTGTGTCTTTTGGAGGTTGGTGTATGACAGCTACGCGTTTGTCAGAGTTCATCCTCTTGAATAAAGTGCTGACAGCAGATTTAATCTCTTCGCCTGAAGGTTCAAAAGGTGTGCCGAAAGGAGTTATGCCTCCTCCAAAACCGACAGCTTCAAAGCCGTCGAAAGCAGCAATTTTTTTATGCAGATTCATGCGTCGCTTGATCAAATGCTCCAAGCATGTTTCTTCAGGATCCATGTTTCCGGGAACGGTCTTGGTTAAAACACCTGACTCATCAAAGATATCTAACACTTTTTCTAACTGTTCCTCATAGTTATCAAATTCGCCGTCATCGGATAGGTCTCCTGCGCAAAGAATGGTATCGAAGCTTGCTCTTGAAACTATTTTCTCAAGGTTTTCAACATTCCCATGTATGTCTGTAAGAAGAAGTACTTTCATAGTATTCTTTTTAGATACCATTTCTTTAATTTCCTCTCCACTATAGTCTATTCAGACTCTTAACTTTGGAGTTCCAAAAACTGTTTGTATGCCGGATATTCAGATACAATTAATAGATGTAGACTATCTTGTTGAAGAGGGCGAGGTTTTCATCAGGGGATTCGGGAAATCTTCTGGTGGTGAAAACGTGTTGTTTTATGATAGAGAGTTCCTTCCTTATACCTATGTTCTGCCAACTCAAGAAACCGATCCAGAACAGTTGAAACAGGACATAATAGGTTTGGAGNTGCAAAAAGACGATGGAGAAGAAATACCTGTCAGAAAAATAGAAATAGAAGAAAGAATTAAGCAAAACAAAAAGATTAAAGTTTTGAAAGTTTACTCTAGCATCCCTGCAATGATACCAAAGCTAAAGAACGAACTATGGGATTTGCCGGAGGTCAGGAAATGCATGGAGTTCGACATACCTTTTTATCGTCGATACCTGGTTGACAAAAAAATAAGACCTGGCTCATGGATTAAAATAAGCGGAGATAAGACTTCTAAAACAGGATTTGATAAAGCTATAGAATTAGAATCTTTAGAAACAGACTTGGATAAAGAGGAAAATCTGGAATGGCGTGCTGCAGCTTTCGATCTTGAAGTATACGAAAATAAGGTTATAATGGCGTCTATATACTCTGAAGATATTGAAAAAGTTATTACAACAGAATATATAGATAAAAACTTTGTTGAAACTGTGGAAACGGAGAAAGAGTTAATCAAGAGGCTGGTAGAAGTTGTCAAACAAGAGGATATTGATATACTGACGGGATATAATACTGATGAATTCGATTTTGATATACTTAGAGAAAGAGCGGAAGAACACAACATAACACTCTCTATGGGTCGTGATGGAGAACGTATGAAGTTCAACAGGAGAGGGAGGTTCAAAGGCGCACGGTTAAAAGGCAGAATGCACTTAGATCTTTATCCTTTTGTGACACATCTGCTCGCTCCAGGACTGGACTCAGAAACCCTTGACCTAGACTCTGTCTCTGAAGAACTACTGGGTCTAAACAAAGAAGAACTATCATGGGAAGAAATGAAAACAAGTTGGGAAAAAAAGCAAGACTTGGAAGAATTCGCAGAATATGCATTAAAAGACTCTGAACTAGCATTTAAACTAGGAAGAGAACTTATACCTCAAATACTGGAATTATCACAGATAACAGGTCTAATACCGTTTGACGCATGCCGTCTCACATATGGACAGCTTACAGAGAACTACTTGATAAGGGAAGCCAGTCTCAGAAACATGCTTGTACCTAACCGACCATCACAAGACAGTAGAAGGAAAAGAAGGCGTCAAGAAGCTTACGAAGGAGGATTTGTCTACACGCCGGAAGCAGGACTGTACGAAAACATCGCACTGCTAGACTTCAAATCACTTTACCCAACAGTAATGGTGGCACACAACATATCTCCTGATACACTTAACCTAGAAGAATGTGACCAAAAATTCAGGATTGAAGAACTAGACTATAATTTCTGTCAAGATCAACAAGGATTCTTTCCGGAACTAGTTGAAAAACTTGTAGAAGATCGCTCAAAGATCAAAGAGAAAATGGAAAAACTCGATAAAGAAGATAAGACTTATAAATCTCTTAACAATAGGCAGCAGGCGGAAAAAATACTTGCAAACTCGTTCTATGGTTATTTAGGTTACAACAGCGCCCGATGGTATTCGAGAGAGTCGGCAGAAGCAACAACGTATCTAGGAAGAAAGTATATTGAGGATACAATAGAAAAGGCTGAAGAAGATGGTTTTGAAGTTGTATATGGTGATACGGACAGCGTATTCCTCAGAAGGGAAGATCTGGATGATAAAATTCAACTCTTCATGGAGGAGGTTAATAAGAGCCTTCCTGAGTTCATGAAATTAGAGCTTGAGGGAGTTTTTGAGAGAGGGATATTCACTTCTACTGATTCTGGAGAGGGTGCTAAGAAAAAGTATGCGTTACTCTCAAAAGAAGGAGATATGAAAATAACAGGGTTCGAACAAGTACGTCGCGATTGGAGCCCGATAGCTAAGAAAACTCAGAAGAAGATACTCCGCAAAGTCTTGGAAGGTGAAGTAGATGAGGCAGTTGAGATAGCTAAATCTGTTATTGAGAGACTTAGAAACGGAGAAATACCTGTTGAAGATTTGAAGATATACACTACTTTAACTAAGAAACCGGAAAACTATGATTCTACAGCTCCTCATGTTGAGGCAGCTAAAAAAGCTATCAATAAAGGAGAGAATATTAAACCAGAGGATACTATAGCTTATGTTATAACACGTGGAGGCGGAAGTATATCACAGAGAGCGGAATTAGTTAAGTATTCTGAAGACTACGATTCTGAGTATTATGTAGAGAATCAAGTTATACCTGTGTCTCTAAGAGTATTGAAGGTTTTCGGTTACACGGAAGGTCAGTTGAAGGGAGAAGGGAAGCAGAGTGGTTTAGGAAGGTTTGGCTGAAAGAGGATTTCTGTTTATAACTTTTAGGCACTAACACATAACATGTCATGTCTACAGCTGAAATTGACTATGAGAAGATTATAGAAGCACAAAACATAGATTACACTGAAACAACAGAAAGCATACTCAAAAGAAATAAGAATCATATGGCTCTAGATGAAATAGCTGAGGAACTCCAAGAAGAGATAGCAACCAACGTAAATTACTCACAAAATAGTTTTGAAAATATAAGAGAAGAGTATGATGAATTAGAAGAGTTTGCGCTTCAAAAGGCTGGTCAAGCAGTTGCGGAACTCCAAGAAAAACACAGGAGAGGAGAGATAGAAGTTTTAAGCAGGATTATAAAGACTCCGGGAGCGGAAGAGCCGTACCATATACCTGAACAAGAAGAACTGTACACTATAGAATTATCTTCTCACATTTAACTTTCATTCCTCTTTTTTATTCTCGAAAATATATCTGACAGTTATTGGAGATCTTAGAGTTTATTTAAACACTTCTCCTGTTTGTAATGACCAAATAACAAGATCAAGAGCCCCGGTTTCTATACCTGTATCTCTAGAAAGTTTTCTAAACTTTTCCTCTTGCTCTAAGTACTCTTCCTTGTTCTTAGGGGGTTCAGGATCTTCCAAAATCCCTAACTTAAACATCGTCTTGGATATGTAGCCTGAGAGTATAGCGAAATCGTCGCCATAACCTATATTTCTTAGAAAGTGTGAGGCACCTTTCCAGCTTAAACCATCTATGTTTTCAACTAACCATGCTCGGGTTTTCTTCAAATCACTGACATCGATCTTATTTCTAATCTTCAGACCACTAGTAGGATCGTTTAAAGTTGGCTGAGAAAGTTTCTTCCTATTGCTGACGATATACTTTGCTTTATTTCTTTCATACTGTACTTCATACTTGTCCAGCAAACTCGCGATTTCATCCTTTCCACCATTTCTTAGCATATCCTCTCTAGCCATTTCCTCTGTTGCTTCCCAAGATTTTCTAGCAGAAGTCTGAGAAGTTATTATGACAAAGACAAGCTCTTTAAACATTCTATAATCGCTTGCATCTCTTAATCCTTCAAATTCTTCTAAACGTTCCTTGATCAGACCTTCTTCATTCAAATACTGCTGTTTGATAGCATCTTGGTTCAACTCTAGTAATCCTCCTCAGGTATTTTCAATTATATTCAGACAAATTGAAATAGATTTCATAATTTCATCCGCAGTCTTCTTTTGCAACCTTCAAGTAGATTCAACACTCTAAAAACCGGGGCGATACAAAATGTATTCTGTGAACTTAGAAAGTCTATTTGAGCCAGAGAAAATTGCAGTCATAGGAGCATCGAGACAAGAAGGCAAAACAGGTCACGAAATTTTCGACAACCTTCTACACGACTTCGAAGGCGAAGTAGTGCCAGTAAACCCTAAAGCAGATAAGATACATGGGATCAAAGCAGAACCAGACATACCTAAAGACACAGATTTGGCAGTAATAGCTGTACCAGCTAAGACAGTTCCAGAAATAATATACGAATGTGGAAAAAAGAAGGTTGAAGCAGCAATCATAATATCATCAGGATTCTCAGAATCAGGTAACGAACAACTCCAAGAACACATACTAAATAAAGCAGAAGAAAACAACGTCACAATCCTAGGTCCAAACACAATAGGATTAATTAACACAGAAAATAGGATGAACGCATCATTCGCACCATACATACCTGAAAGAGGAAAAATAAGCCTAATAACACAATCAGGATCCTTCACCACGTCAATACTAGACAAAATTAAAACAGAGAACCTAGGATTCAATCATATCATATCTCTAGGAAATAAATCAATGCTAAAAGAAGAACAAATAATACAATACTTGGATAAAAAGGATACGAGCATCATACTGTCCTACACTGAAGGAATATCTGACGGCAGAAGGTTCATAGAACAAACAGAAAAGATAACTAAAAAAACACCTATAGTAATGTTTAAATCCGGTAGGACTCAGAGAGCAGGTATCGAAATATCTAAACATACAGGTACAGATGCTGGCTCATATGAAAACCATCTTTCAGCTTTCAAGAAAGCAGGTATAATACATGCAGAATCAATTGACCAGCTATTAGAAATAGGTAGAGCTTTAGAAACAGGAAAAACTCCGAAAGGAGACAAAATAGCAGTTTTAACAAACTCAGGGTCTGCAGCAGTAACAGCAACAGATCAAATATACGAAGATAATCTAGAACTAGCCAACCTGGAAATGGATACAAAAAGAAGCCTTAGAAATGTTTTAGACCAGGATATAGAAGTAAGAAATCCTTTGAATCTTCTAGGCGATTCAAAACATCAAAGATACAAAGAAGCAATCGAGCACTGTATTGAAGACAAAAATGTGGACACAATACTCACAATAATCACGCCGCAATCTAACACAGACATACAGAAAACAGTCAAAACCATTATCAAAGCATCCAAAAAGACTGAAAAACCTATAATAGCATCTTTAATGGGAGAAAAACTTGTTAAGCAAGGAAAACAAGAACTGGAAAAAGCAGCAATACCTGAATTCCAGAACCCTGAAGACGCAATAAAAGTCACCAAAAAACTAAGAGACTATAAAAAACACTTAGATTCTGAAAAAACATTTAAAGAGTTTGAATACGAACAAGAAAAGGCAGAAGAATCAATAAAAACACTAGAAGACTATGAATCCCGAGAAAAACTTTTAGAATCTTACAAAATCAGTCTACCACTAACTAAAATAGCAGAAACATCCTTAAAAGCAAAAGAAGCAGCTTCAAAAGTAGGATATCCTGTAAAAGCAAGGATAAACAGCCCGGATATAACATACAAAGAACGATTGGGGGGAGTAAAAGAAAATCTTGACTCAAAAAAACAAGTTGAAAAAGCAGTCAACGAAATAAACGAAAACATATCTGTAAAATCATCTGAATCTGAAATAAAGGGCTTCAAAATACAAGAACAGTTAGAAGGTCTAGAACTCTCTTTAACCGTAGAAAGAGATAACCAGTTTGGACCGGTAGTAAAGATCAGTGCGGGAGACCTGCAAAAAATAAATGGGGGCGGCTCCTCCAGTATAGCTCCCGTCTCAGAACAAGAATCAGAACGCATGATAAAAGAACTAAGAATCTTCAAAGAACTGGAAAAAATAGATCGCCAAAAATACAATCCACAGCCAGTTAAAGACACGATAAAGAAACTAGGCGACCTAGCTCTCAACCATGAAGAAATAAAAGAAATAACAATACATCCCGCCATACTCAAAGGAGATAAACTCTATGCTGAAGACTTCATAATAAAGAAAGAAGACTTGTAAAAACCAATATTTCTCAAGACGGGAAAAAGCATTTAGAAATCAACAAGAAACCTGGGTCTATATGAGTCTGAAAAAAGATGCTTTAGAACTCCACTCTAAAAAACCAGGTAAAATAACTGTAAAATCATCTGTCGATATCAAGTCAAAAGAAGACCTGAACATGGTATACACTCCGGGTGTAGCAGAACCATGTAAAAAAATTGCAGAAGATAAGGACGAAGTTTACGAATACACTTCAAAAAAGAATCTCGTAGCAGTAGTAAGCGATGGATCTGCAGTACTAGGTCTAGGAAACATAGGTCCTGAAGCATCACTACCAGTTATGGAGGGGAAAGTAAACTTGCTGGAGCAGTTCGGCGAAGTAGACGGGATACCTCTTACACTAGACACAGAAAAACCAAAGGAAATAATAGAAACCGTAGAAAGAATATCTCCAACATTAGGGGCAGTAAACTTGGAAGACATTAAAGCACCAGAGTGCTTCGAAATAGAAAAAGAACTGAAAAATGAATTAGATATACCAGTATTCCATGATGATCAACACGGCACAGCTATAGTAGTATTAGCAGCACTAAAAAACAGTTTAAAACTTGTTGAGAAAGAACTAAGCAAATCCAAAATAGTGGTGTTAGGAGCAGGAGCTTCAGGCACAGCAGTATCAAAATTCTTAGATAATGCAGGCGCAGAAAAAGTAATACCTGTAGACTCAAAAGGAATAATAACAAAAAATAAAGGAAATGACTATAAACAAAAACTAGCAGAAAAACTAGACGTAAAACAAAAAGGAGGTCTAAAAAACGCTTTAAAAGATGCAGATGTCCTAATAGGTCTATCAACAGGAGGTATAGTATCGGAAGAAATGATAAAATCTATGAACGATAAACCAATAGTCTTCGCACTAGCCAATCCGGAGCCAGAAATAATGCCTGATAAAGCCAAAAAAGCAGGAGCTGAAATCGTGGCAACAGGTAGAAGCGACTTCCCTAACCAAGTAAACAACTCACTGGCATTCCCAGGGATCTTCAGAGGAGCCATAGATGCAAAAGCAACAGAAATAAATGAAGAAATGAAGAAAGCAGCCTCAAAAGCCATTTCAAATAATGTAAAACCGGGAAAGAACAGCATAGTTCCAGAAACACTTGACAAAGAACTAGCCATGAAAATCGCGTCAGAAGTCGAAAAAGCAGCTCAAGAAACAGGGGTAACAAGGTAGAGCTACTATGAACAAAGAAACAAGAGGAAAATATGTTGAAGCAGGGAAAACAGTTCAAAAAGCCCGTAAAATAGCACGTGAAACTGCTCAGCCAGGCACCAATCTGAAAACGATTGCAGAAACAATTGAAGAAGAAATAAAAGATCAGGGCTTAAAACCAGCCTTCCCAGTAAACACATCGCTAAATGAAGAAGCAGCACATTATACGCCAGGAATCAATGAAGAAAGAACTCTAAACAAAAACGATATTCTGAAAATAGATATAGGTGCTCAAAAAGACGGTTACATAGCAGACACCGCACTTACAGTTAACCCTTCAGGAAAACACCAAGAACTAATCGACACTGTAGAAGAAGTGCTTCAAAAAGCACTAAAATTTATAGAACCTGGCTTAACAGTTGGAGAATTCGGAGAATATGTCCAAAAACAAATACCGGGCGAATACAATCCTGTAACAAACTTAACAGGACACTACATAGACAGATACACTCAACATGCAGGTGTATCAATACCTAATGTCTCTAACAAATCAAGACACAAATTCAAAAAAGGAGATGCAGTAGCCATAGAACCATTCATTACTACAGGATCTGGAAAAGTCAAAAACGGGAAACCTGGAAACATATACAAGTTGGAGACAAAAAGAAACGTCAGAGGAAGAACAGAAAGACAACTGATGAAAAAAATCGAGAACTTCAACAACCTACCCTTCACAACACGTTGGATAAAGGGTTATGGCGGCAGACAAAAGATGGCGATGAACAAACTGGTTCAAAAAGGAGTTGTAAAATCCTATGAAGTCCTGAAAGATAGTCAAAATGGATTAGTAGCTCAAGCAGAGCACACAGTGCTAGTGGGAGCAGGAGAAGATGATCAAAATATAATAACAACTAGAAACTAGATTTCACATACTTCCTTTAAATCTTTATGCGATATCCAAAGTGCTGAACCTGTTAACAATATAATGCTAAGAATACTTAGCTCTAAACCATCATAAGGTAGGAAACCAACTCCTATAGATATTCCTGCAAAACTTATAACGCTTGTCGTACATGCGGCACATCCAGAAAGCGCTAATCCGAGAAAACTGCCTGAAAAACCTCCTGAACCTCCAGCCAAAGATAGAGTATTACTTAAAAGTGCCAGGTTCACGCCTATAAGAACAGAGGTTAATAAAGTGATTACAAAAGTTTCAATATGAACGCTTCCAGGATAACCGGTTACCAAAGAAGTGAAGATCGTGTAAAAACTGGTTAGGTCAAGTCTGAATAGGTATGAATTCAGTAATGAAAGATTGTCGATCAAAACAAGAATTAAATAAGATAAAAAGGAGGATACAGAGAGTATAGCTAACCCTCTGCGTGTTTTGAGGTGTTTCCCAATGTTTTTGATCAGTTCTAGAGTTTTCATTGGTTAATCTGGTTTTCTATAACGGTTTGGAAAGCTTCGTAAGGTTGTGCACCTTCAACTATCTCGCCGTTTATGAATACTGTAGGTGTTGCTTGCGCTCCTAGTCGTTCTCCTTCTGCAGCCTGATTGGATACTTCTCCTGCAGTCTCACTGTTTTCTAAACATGTTTCATACTGATCTGTGTCAAGATCTAACTGTTCAGCCCAGCTAATCATTATCCTATCGTACTCTGAAGGATTACTTTCTGCTGTGTTTCTGAGCTCTTCAAAGTTTTCGAAGTGTTCGTGGTGGAAAATCCAGAAAGCTTCACTGTCTTCTTGTTGTGCCACACATTCTGCTGCTTCAGCGGTTCTATCTCCACCTACTACAGGTAAATGTCTGAACTGGTATTTTACTTCTCCAGTCTCTATGTGGTTTTCCACTATATCTCCGAATGCGGTGTTGGCATTCTGCTGCTGTGCTACATCTGCATTGTTAAAAGCTGCGCAGAATGGGCAGAAAAAGTCTTCATATGTAACTATTTCTACTGGTGCGTCTTCTTCACCTATGTATGGAGATCCTGCTGCTTCTACAGTCCCTTCTTCCCATTCAATGTCCTCAGAGTTTATGCCGTGGTTAACATCGTATGGTAAGTCTGTTCTTATTTCTTCAAGGTTTGAGCCTGCTGCTTCTCCACCTTCCGCTCCACCTCCGGAGTCACTGGGTTGCAGATCTGTGTCACCTATATCTACTCCTCCAAGCATAGTTGTTGCCATACTGGCTCCTGCTATTGCAACAATGCTTGTGAATAGTATTCCTATAATAACTCCTATTAGTAGCCCTCCTGTGAAGGAGAGTGCTATGATCTTTTTTGGTTCTAAGAAGATACCGTTTTCAGGTCTTTTCTTTTCTTCTTTTTTTGTTTCTTGTTCATCTGAGTTTTCTGTCATGATTCTATATTTTGTGTTCTGTCTTTCTTATATTAAGTGCTTGGTTTCCTTTCTGTAACCTTCACTAAATTTCTTTTTAGAAAGAAAAAAAGAGAGGGTTAGGAAGAGTTGGAAAGGTTTTTTCCCAGTGTTAGACGGGTTTTATGCGTAGTAGTCTGGTGTTTTCTTTTCTACTTCTTCCACTTCTTCCATTTTCTTCATCATGGATTCGTAGTGTTTCTTGTTTTCTTCTGTTGCTGTTGGTTTGATGTCGTTCATTGCTTCTCTGAAATGTTTGAGTTTGACTTCTTCGCTTTCTGGGTCTTCTCTGAGGCTTATCATTCCTGCTTCTCTTACGAGTGATTCTATGTCGCTGCCTACGTATCCTTCTATTTCTTCTGCCAAGCCTTCTAGGTTGATTTCGTCTGCTAATGGCATTTTCTGTGTATGTACTTCAAGGATTCTTTTCCGCGCTTCTACGTCTGGCACTTCTACTTGGATTGTTCTGTCTATTCTTCCTGGTCTTAGAACTGCTGGGTCGATGAGGTCTGGTCGGTTGGTTGCTGCGATGATTGTCACTCCTTCCAAGCTTTCTACTCCGTCTAGTTCTGTGAGTAACTGGTTTACTACTCTGTCTCCTACTCCTGAGTCGCTTCTGCTTCCTCTACGTGTTGCTATTGAGTCTATTTCGTCTATGAAGATTATGCACGGTGCGACTTGACGTGCTTTTTTGAAGACTTCTCTTATTGCTTCTTCGGACTCTCCGACGTATTTTGAGAAGATCTCTGGTCCTTTTATTGAGATGAAGTTTGCGTTGGCTTCACTTGCTACGGCTTTAGCGAGCAGTGTTTTTCCAGTTCCAGGCATTCCGTATAGCAGGATGCCTTTTGGTACTTCGATACCCATTTTTTCAAATCTTTCCGGGTATTGTTGCGGCCATTCTACCATTTCACGTAGTTTTTCTTTGGTGTCTTCGAGTCCTCCTACGTCTTCCCATGTCGTAGAGGGTACTTGTACCATTACTTCTCTCATTGCTGAAGGTTCGACGTTTCTCATTCCGTCGATCATTGAGTCTCGGTCTACTACGAGTTTGTCCATTACTTCGTCAGGTATTTTTTCGTCAAGGTCGATTTCCGGCAGTACTTTTCTCAGTGTGGACATTGCTGCTTCTTTACAGAGTGCTTCTAGGTCTGCTCCGACGTATCCGTGTGTTTTGTCTGCTAGTTCATCTAAGTCGACGTCTTCGGTTAGAGGCATGTTTCGTGTGTGGATTTGGAGTACTTCTTTTCTTCCTTCTTTGTTGGGCACTCCTATTTCAATTTCTCTGTCGAATCTTCCTCCTCTTCTTAGTGCTTCGTCTACTGCGTCTATACGGTTGGTTGCTGCGATCACGATGACGTTTTCTCTTTCTTCTAGTCCGTCCATTAGGGAGAGTAGTTGTGCTACAACTCGTCTTTCTACTTCTCCTCCTGTTTCACTTCTTTTGGATGCGATTGCATCGATTTCGTCGATGAAGATTATTGCGGGAGAGTTGTCTTGCGCTTCTTCGAATTTTTCTCGGAGTTGTTTTTCTGATTCTCCGTAGTATTTGGACATGATTTCTGGTCCGTTGATTGAGAGGAAGGTCGCGTCTGCTTCGTTTGCTACGGCTTTGGCGAGCAGTGTTTTTCCTGTTCCTGGAGGTCCGTGTAGTAGTACTCCGCTTGGCGCCTCTATTCCTAGTTGTTGGAAGACTTCAGGATGTTTTAATGGCAGTTCGATCATTTCTCGGACGTTTTGGATTTCTTGGTCTAGTCCGCCGATGTCTTCGTAGGTTACTTCTGGTACTCGGACTTGTTGTTGTTCTACGTTGTCTACGGCTTGTTGTTTCATTTCGATTTCTGTTGCTTCTGTTATTTTGACTGCGCCTTTAGGATTTGTTTTTACGACGGCTAGTTTGACGTCGAATCCTCTGAAGTTTAGGTGTTCGCCTTCTAGGTCGAATACGTCGTCGAAGAAGCTTCTTCTCCGGTTTTCTTTGTCTCCGGGTACGATTATGTCTCCTTGCATTACTGCTCTTCCGGCTAGTGCTTTGGTGAACATTTTGGGGTTTCCGACTTGGAGCATTACTCCTTCTTCTGCGGGTGCTAGAACTATTTTTTTGGCTTCTTTGATTTCTGCTTTTTCTACTTCTACTTTTTCTCCTAGGCTGGTTCCTGCGTTTTTGCGCATGTAGCCGTCCATTCTTGCTATTCCTAGTCCTTTGTCTGCCGGGTAGCTTCTTGCTACTCTTCCTACTGTGGTGCGGTTTCCGTCTATGGTTACTGCGTCTCCTTCTCTTACGTTTAGTTCTTCCATTACGTTGGAGTCGATTCTTACTATTCCTCTTCCTATGTCTTGTTGTGCGTTTGGCGGTACTTCTCCTACTCGGAGTCTTATGGGGTCGTCGTCTTTGTTTTGTTTGGTTGTCATAGTATTATTTTTGCTCTTGTTCGTTTGTTTTTATTTTTTCCAGTATTTTCTTTTCTTGGATTATTACTGTGAATATGTGGTAGGATACTTTTCCTTCCCATTTTTGGAAGTATTTCTCTACTGGTTTTACGTGTTCCTTTGCGAATATGAATACTGAGTCGTCTACTCTTGTGTTAGGGATCTCGTCCATCAAACCGTCTTTTTCGTATTCATATGTTTTATTGTTCTTCCGTACTGTCTGTTTGTATCCGAACAGTCCTCGGTAAAACTTGTTTCTCTCATATACTGAGTCGAAGTATTCTCTGTTAGTGTTATAGGTTAGCAGAGCAGCATCCTGTTGAGACATATCCTTGTTTTTGTTCAGTTATCTTTAAACCTTTTTTGTTGACATCAACAAAAACACAAGTATAACACTGTTATAATATTTTCTGGTTCCCTGATCGAAGTCGATAAAAGAGTTCCAAAACATTTAGTTGGGTGTGGAAGTCGAAAGAATATCAACAGGCAGCAAACCAATAGACCAGCTGCTCAACGGCGGAATAGAAAAAGGTTTGATAACCAATGTATTCGGAGAGTCAGGTACAGGCAAAACCAACCTATGCGTACAAGTAGCTGCCGAACTAGCAAAAAAAGAAGGTAAAACAGTCTACATAGACACGGAAAAAGGATTCTCGCCCGAAAGATTCTCACAAATAGTTGAAGAAAAGTACTTAGAAAACATACTATTAATGGAGCCTGTAGAGTTCCAAGAACAACACGAAAGAATAGAAGCATTGAACGAAGTAGTGCAAAAGGAAGACGCAAAGCTCGTCATAGTCGACTCACTCGTCTCACTATACAGACTACAAGCTACAGGAGACCAGATACAGGAAGTAAACCAAAAGCTATCACAACAACTCTCACAGCTATCAAAAATCGCCCGGAAAAACAATATACCAATACTGGTAACAAACCAAGTCTACACAAGTTTCAACGAAGACCAAATAGAGCTTGTAGGAAGAGACGTGCCACGATACTGGTCCAAAGCACTGCTAAAACTCTCAGAAAATAAAGAAACAAGAAAAGCTGAAATAGAGAAACACCGATCAATACCAGAAGGTAGAACAAAAACATTTAAGATAAAAAATGAGGGGCTAATAGAAAACAAAGAAGAGATCCTCTGACAAGAAAATTTGATTTTTCTAACCTACTCCTTCCTTTCCGAAAATAAAAATTTATAAAAACCAATTTCCCACAATCATTTCATACAGCAAATGAATCCTACACCAACTAACGGTGGACGCGTTCTGCAACATTAACTTAACTTTAGCTCCAGCTGTACAGTTCTCACATAACTTTCCAACTTACAACAAGTTTTCAGCCATTGGTGGGTACGTTCTACAACCGCTACTGGTCCTACTGCTCTTACTGTAAAAAGAAGAGTCAGTTTTTCTCATATCTCAGATTCCCAATTAAAAGGTGTAAATCTATGCAAAACACAACTCAAAACAACAAAACTACACAAAAAACGTCAAAAACCATCAAAAAAGTATCTAAACGAGGTGAAAACTGATGTATACTGGGCAAGAGAGAGAAATACCTGGAGAACATCTCCAAAGCGAATTCTTGTTTAAAAAAGACTCTTCAAAAGGTTTCAAACCACAAGAAGTAAGAAATCCTAGACCAGGCTACAACTTTGACCGGGACAAAGACTATACTGGGGGAGTGATGCCTGTAGACAATATAACACGCACCACAATAGACAAAGTCGCAAAAGAATACGACATAGATCTCCAATATGGTGAAGGAAGAGTAAGGATCCGGGGAAATAGGAAGGAGATAGTAAGCTTCGTCGAAGAAATATGTGGGTCAGAACATTTAATGCCTGACAAAAATCATCCTAACGAACCGTTTAACCTAGATGAATACCCTGGAGACGTCCACAACCATGGAGAAAAAATGTGTACAGATGGAGGCAGAGACTACGGCATGCCATCAGCAGGCTTCCCCACACGCATGAATAACCCTGAGCCAGACAGTTCTGGAGCAGGAAACCTGCCCTAGACCCAATTTTAACTTATTTTTTTTAAATTTTCCTACAAACAACTCTAGACATGAGTCTGGAATCAAACAAGGGTGGATGTTTTATCCTCTCACACGCTAGAACAGAATAACTTATCTACAACCAGACCACAAGCTACACAAATTCTAAATCCAGTTACCGGTCCAATTATTACCATCATTATTATTATCTAGAAACCCGGTTCTTGGACCAGATTCTGCCGGGGGAAAACGAAATTCTTTTTTCGTTGACAACCTTATCCAAGAAAACTCTCACAAGGTGATATCCAAAAATTGAAAAACAAGACAACACGCAAAAAATCAGACAAGAAAAACCTAAAACCAAATAAAAACAATTTCAGGAGGTGTAAAATAAAAGAAAATGAGGCAAAACTACTTTGACGAAACAAAGGTTGAAGACCTGGAAACAGGAGATCCTGTGGTAGTAGAGACTAGAGATGAAGTCTACGTTGGAAGACTAGAGAGTTGTCCGTGGGTATCCGGAGATCGACATTTAACACTTATGGACGAGGTCCTAGGCAGACAACACAGTTATCTGAGAGTACCGAATGAGGAAGACTCTCTTAAAATGGGTAACGATGTAGAAGCAGTCTACCAACTCCAAGACGAAGACTTCAAAAGATCTTTCAAAACAGGATCACTAGAAGAAGCGAAAAGACGTCTAGAACCCTGAAACACGGGCACCATCCACACTTCCATTATTTTTATAACGATTTAAAAGAAAAACCAATAACAACAGCTTGTTAGACACAAAGAATACAGAAAAAGAATGGAAACACTAAATAAAGGACTTAAAAATAATTTACACCATATTATGTGGCAAAAAGAAAAATCAAATAAGCAATAATTCGCAGAAATATCTGTAGAAAAACAGAAAAAAGAGGAAAAACAATGAAGGTAGCATTACTCGGACCAAAAGGAACTTACACACACCAAGCAGCCAAAAAATACTTCGGAGACAAACTAGAACCAGAATTCTACTCAACAATAAAAGAAATATTCGAATCCAAAATAGAAACAAAGTTCGTACCAATAGAAAACTCTCTAGGAGGAAGAGTAACAGACACCATAGACCTCTTAAAACAAACAGAAAACCAGATAACCGCGGAAGTAAAACTGCCAATAGAACACGCACTTATAACACATGAAGAAAACATAGAAAATATAAAAACAGTTAAATCACATCCCCAAGC
>SL_4KL_010_BRINEDRAFT_10000815_pt1 | contig 16566 bp, 16 predicted proteins | sample SodLak_010_BRINE_2_FD_10664 | JGI IMG/M metagenome (IMG submission 10664)
ATGAACTGACGCCACGCCGCATTCTGTTTGTTGTGAGCGTTGCCCTCACCCTGAAGCATACTCTGAACGTGCAGGTCTTCTACGAACACGGCGTCGTACTCACGGACGAGCCACGTTGTGAGTTTGTGCTGGTAGTCTAGCACCTGCCGACGAATACGACGCTTGGCTTTGGCGACTTTCAGGCGTTGTTTCTCGTAGTTGTTCGAACCTTTCTGCTTTCGCGAGAGTTTGCGTTGCTCTCGTCGGACTCGTTCGTAGTCGTCTTCAAGATCGAGCCAGTCCACAGTCTTCCCATCCGACGTGTGGATGTAATTCAGGATGCCGAGGTCGATTCCGATGCTGTTGCTCGTATCGAGCGAGTCCACGTCGGGTTTCTCAGGCAAATCAGTGTCATCAGTTTTGAGTCCAAAGGAGACGAACCATTCGCCAGTTGTTTCCTTCTTGATGGTGACTTCCTTAATCTCGGCGTGGTCAGGGATTTCGCGGTGGTAGCGAATCTGCACATCTCCTACTTTGGAGAGTTCTAACGTTGCATGTCGGCCACTCGTGTTTTTGAGTTCGAAGCCGGATTGCGAATACGTCATACTCTGATACTCAGTCGGAGACTTCCACCTCAACATCCCGACTTTGTGACCGTGCTTCTTTTTCTCAGAGAGATTCGAGAGGTTTTGATAGAACCGAGTGACAGTTCGTTGCAGAGCCTTCGAGTTAACGTCCGAGAAAACTGGAAAATCGTCTTTCCAGCCGGGGAGTCGGTAGTGGTGTTTGTACGCTGAGCCGATGTTGTCGGCGTCAACGTGAGTGTACTCGTATCGAGTGTAGTTGTACGCTTGGCGATGAACGTCAATATGGTATTCCAGTCGCTCCGCTACTGTTTGTGTCGGATAAGCGTGGTAGCGGTGACTGTACTCCATCGCTGTCTCTTGATTAGTGGTATGTTGAGTTAATGGTTTGTTTCATAGTCTGTCGGATTCAACCTCGGGGCATTCTCCTCGCATTCTGTAAAACCGTGAGCAAACCCAACCGTTAGTACGCTCGATCCCAACTGTGAGACTGTGTTTAACGACCCCACAAAGCGACGCTGGATTGGGTGGGGTGCGCTCGCTATTGTGTTTTTATTGGTGAATATTCACCGGCTCTCAAGTGCGGTTCTCTCCGAAGAGCTCCAAGCAACATTTCAGACATCCGCTGCACAGCTCGGGACACTGCACGCTGCGTTCTTTTATATTTATGCGATCGTCCAGATCCCAACCGGATTGTTGGCAGATCGGGTTGGCCCTCGATACGTTGGGGCTGCTGGTGCAGCAGTGCTCAGTGTCGGTGCAATCTTGTTTGCACTGAGTGATAGCTATTTTGCTGCGTTTGCCGCACGGGCACTGATTGGGCTTGGCAGCGGTGTCATCTTTATTTCGATGCTCCGATTCAGCGCAAACTGGTTCCGACCCGATGAGTTTGCAACGATGACTGGACTCACTGCCGGGATCGCAGGACTAGGAGCGATCCTCGCAACGACACCGCTTGCACTGGCCGTAAGCGCAACCGGCTGGCAGCCAACAATAATCCTGCTTGGAATTGTGGGGTTCCTTGCTGCTGCTGGTGTGTTTGTATTTGCTCGAAACTCTCCTTCGGATGCTGGATTAGCGCCGATCGACGGCGTTCCTGAACGCCCAACAGTTACAACCGCAGATGCACGGCGTGCGCTTCGGCAATTAGCTGGCGATATTGATCAGTGGCTGCTGTCGATTGTCTTCTTTTCGGCAATGGGGACGTTGTTGACACTGCTTGGTCTCTGGGGAGTCCCATATCTGGTTGTTGTCCATGACCTTGATCTAACGACTGCCTCTTACTACACACTTCTTGGCTCAGTTGGGATGTTATTTGGTGCGCCTGTGATTGGCCGCATCTCCGATCGGATTGACAAACGAATCGTACCGATGATTGTCGGTGTTGGGCTCTTAATGATTGCACTCTCAATTATTCCGATCTTTGGGCGTCCACCGCTGGCTGTTGTTGCACTCACATACATTGCGATCGGATTTTTCACCGGTGCAGCAATGCTTTCGCTCTCGATCATTAAAGAGCGCTATCCTGGTGAAGCGAGCGGTGTGGCAACTGCAACAGTCAATACTGCGGGCTTCGTTGGTGGTGCACTCTTTCCGACACTCATGGGCGTTGCGCTGGATACATATCAACAAGACGAACTTGTGGGCGGAACCGTGGTGTATACGGAGTTTGGCTACCGCGTCGCGTTTGCGATCGTTACGGTTGCGGTCGCCGCTGGGTTCCTCTGTGCGATAGCCGTGTATATCCGTGAACACCGCCGTCAACTAGTTTGATCTACTACTGTGATTCAGCGAGCCGATCGACCCGATCGAGGCTGTCTGCCGTTTCTGGCGTCTTGTCATCACGAACTGCAACAAATCGTGGGAATCGAAGCGCATAGCCGGACGCATACGTCGGCGACTGTTGGATCTCCTCATATCCAACTTCAAACACCACCGCCGGTGAGAGATCGATCGACTGCCCGGATTCGGACAGAATATGGGGTTCACAGAGCGTTGTAAGCTCTTCGAGCTGTGCGTCAGTGATTCCGGTTGCAACCTTGCCGATCGGTGCAAACGAGTCTCCATCACGGACGGAGACAAGAAAGGTTCCAATATGGTTTGCTCGCCGCCCCTCACCCCATTCCGCCCCCGTCACAACAAGATCAAGCGTCTCAATATCGGGCTTTCGTTTCAACCAGTGTTGTCCTCTATTTCCTGGTGAGTAGACTGCGGCTGGGTCTTTCAACATAATCCCCTCGTGACCAGCTTCTAAGGACTGCGTCTCAAATACAGCAATCTTATCAAGCGAATCCGTTTGGATCGTCTCAGACACTGCTTGAGATCCATCTAATACCGATCGGAGCGTTGCATGACGCTCTGTCACCGGCTCATCAAGCAGGTCAACACCGTCGGCATGCAGACAGTCAAACGCATTCAGCTCAAGCGTCACTTCATTGCGCATCTTGGCAATATCGTGCTTCCTTCGAAACCGACGAAGCACTGCTTGGAACGGAAGCGGGTCACCATTCTCGTCGATCGCAATAACCTCACCGTCCAAAATACACGGCACAGTTGCGGTTTCAGAAACGAATTCGACGATTTCTGGAAGCGGGTCTGTTACGTCATCCATATTTCTCGAAAACAAAGACACACTAGTCCCATCGTAATGAACCTGTACTCGTGCGCCGTCAAACTTCGTCTCGGCGATCGCCTCACCCCATGTGTCAATGCCTTCGGCTGCTGTGCCTGCCTGTGCAAGCATCGCTTGGACTGGCCGTCCAATCTCTAGTTGGAGTGCGGTAAGTCCATCCGCACCATCTTCACGCGCGACCCGCGCAACATGGCCGTAATCGTTCGTCACCTGTAGCGCACGCTCTACGGTATCGGCAGGAACCGAGAACGCGTCCGCGATCGCATCCCGCACAGCCCCTTCACCAACCCCAATTCGCATCTCCGAAAGGACAATCCGTGCAAGATATCTGGCTTCGATCGGCGAACACCGCGTAAACAGCCCAAAAAGGAGATCCAATTTTCGATCTTGGCTTCCCGAACCACTCGTTTTTGCAAGCGATCGAAGCTCCGAATCAACCTCCGAAACTGTGAGTCTCCCNTGAGATCCACCAGCACCAAACGCAGCTAATCCTTGTTGGCCGCCAAAATCATAGCTCTCTGCAACGGCACCGATCTCGCCACGTTCTGCGAGCCGATTCTCAATATCCTCTGGACGTACGTTCGGACCTGCAGCACGGGCGATCGCCACATGACTGAGCGATGTGCCGATATCGAGCGTTTCAGAACTCCATGCTGGAAACACACGACCCTGAATGAATCGGGTAATCGTCGAGAGATCTTCGTCTGACTCAGAAAGTAGTGCTGCGACGAGCGACACAGTCTCAAGATCACCGGACTCTGCCTCAATCGCAGCGGACCGCTTGCAGAGCGATTCAAATTTCATCTATCGGTGTTCAGTCTGAGACGTACGTAAGTACGACGATCAGGGAATCCGATTCATCGGTGCCCGTGACGGTCACGACCAGCGAAAAAAGCTTCAACCGGCCGGACGTGGACCGTTTAGATGTCATGGCAGACAAAACGGTACATACACGAGAACTCACCCGTTCAGACATTGCAGCTGAACTTCGAACACTTGCGGATGAGTTCGAAAACAGCGAACAGGTCAATGTCAGCGTTGGGAACAAAATTGTTGAGCTGCTCCCGCCAGAGACGGTTGATTTTGAGATGCGGGTTGAAGAGAAAGGATCAATCATTGGTGGGAAAAAAGAGCGTATTACCATTACAATGGGTTGGAAAAAGCAGTAGTGACCCACTCAACAGAAGCCGCCACACTTGAGAGGCTCGACAACAGATAGATGAGTCATGAGTACGTTCGAGTTGGTGGAGTCGGTACGTGATATCTTGGCAGTTGATTCGGATGCGTTCCGAGCGGAGGCACAAGCAGACGCTGACGTCATTCTCAAAGAGATACAAAACGGGACATTCGATAACTACCAATCGATCATCGGCCTTGAGTACGAGTTCTATGCGGTTTCGGAGGGTCGGTGGCGAGATGACGGCGATGAAACACAGTATTCACTGACCCGTGTTCCACGTCGGTTACTAGAACTTATTGGATTTGAAAAAGAACTCGGGCTTCATAATGCAGAGATGACAACGAGCCCACAGCCATTCAACGAGCATGGGCTCCGTGCCCAGGAGTCGGAGGTTCGTGGACGACTGCAAGCAGCACTTGATTGCACAAGCGCAGAAGGGATGCGACTCGTAAGTGACGCAATGTGGACGGTTCCACCCGCAGGTGAGACTGCACGGGGGTACCTTACCGACAGCATCGAAGAGGATGGGATTCGGATTGCGACGAATATGACCGATGCAGTTCGGTATCACGCGATGGCAAATGGTGACACAACAGCGAATACATTTCGTGTCGACGCACCACATATCGATATTGAGGCGGATACCGTCATGCCAGAGGCGTTGATTACCTCGATTCAACCACACTATCAGATGCAGCAGGCTGAGGATCTTCCTCGATATTTCAACTATGCTGTTCGGGTTGCAGGACCACTTCTCGCACTTGGCGTCAACGCACCGTTCTTCCCAGCAGATCTGTATGAAGATGTCCCCGCAGAGACAATCATTGACGAGGGGTGGCATGAAAATCGGATCGCTGTATTCGAGTCCGTCCTCAACAGCGCAACAGAGCAGAACAAAGTTGCGTTCCCTGAAGATCTTAACTCGATCGAGGAGGCTGTCGATCGTGTTGTCGAAGACGAAACAATCGTTCCAATGCCTGTCGAACGTGGAGAGCGTTTTGATGATCGCTTTGCAACACTACGTCGAAAACATGGCACCTACTGGCGTTGGGTTCGGCCGGTATTTGATGGCCCGACGCGATCGTCTGCCAATGCTCGGATCGAGTTCCGACCGATTCCTGCACAGCCAACAGTCCGCGACTCAGTTGCGCTCCAAGCGGCGTTTGCTGGCTTAATGGAGAGTCTGACCCGACATGAGCATCCTGTAATCAATCTTCCATGGGAAGATGCACGAAATAACTTCTACGTCGCAGTCGAGGATGGTATTGCGGGCGAACAGCAGTGGATTACGAGCGATGGCAGAGAGACAACCGATCAGTCGGCGCTCTACACGGAGCTGTTAGCGCATGCACACGCAGGGCTTTCAGCAGTTGGCCTCTCGGATGCAGAAGCCGATCGGTACATCGAACCGCTTCGATGGCGTGTCGAGAATGCAGTGACCCCAGCTGCATGGAAGCGATCGATCGTCCGAACAGAGATTGAATCGGGCGCATCGCTTGCGGAAGCGATCGGAACCATGCAACGGACGTATATTGAGAACCAACGAGAGACGCTGATCGACGGCTCGTTCTCTGATTGGGGGTAGACGGGTCTCGGCACGCGATCGCGATATACTGTGTGAAAAAACGAGACAGAAAGGGACGTTGCTACTTACAGTACGTCGTCGAAGTCCTTGTGACGGGTTACGTCAACACCATCTTCGGTCACGACTGCGATGTTGATTCCGTTACCGGATGCAAGGTCACGCTCAACTGCAGATTTGACCGCACGTGCGGCGGCGTGTTTTGCATCTTCGATCGACATCTCGGACTCGTACTCCTGCTCGAGCAGTCCAAGTGCATACTGGCTACCCGATCCCGAAACAGTATATTCTTCCTCTGTTGTGCCACCAAGTGGATCGAGGCTGTAGATATGTGGACCGTCGCTGTCAACACCGCCGAGAATTGGGCTCACAATAAAGAACGCGCCTGATCGGAGGAAGTTTCCAGTGAGCGTTGAAAGCGCTTTCATGCTCATATCCTCTCCGCGGCGAGCCTCATAGAGACGGACCTCCGCTTTGAGCGAGCTAATCAGGTTCTGTGCAGCAGAAACCGAGCCAGCGATCGTCAGCGCACCGGTCGGATGGATCTCCTCGACCTTCTGGACGTCTTTACTGGAGACCATGTAACCCATGCTCGCGCGCATGTCGGTTGCGAGTACAACGCCGTCTTTGGCTTTGATGCCAACGGTCGTGGTTCCTGTTTTGAGCGTTTCGTCGTCTGACGCGCTCTGTTGGCCGTTGGACGGGAACTCGCCGAGTTCCGGACCAAAGACACGTGAGGCGTCACCATCAAGCTGACCTAACTCGCCAGCAAAACCGCCATTGGGAGTTCGCATTAGTTCATGTAACGCTCCGTCGCTGATAAATGCAACCCTTCAGGGAAACACCTCCGGAAGCGATGCTGTAGCTCAGAGATAAAAATACACGGTGAAAAGAGGCGTTATTTTTGCGTGGCGTTTTCGTATGCGGTTTCAGTTGCTTCGATCGCGTTTCGGATCGGAACTGTGACACCAAATTTCTGGAGTGTGATCGCAACTGGGAGCATGACGATCCCAAATGCAACGGTCAGTTGGTACAGCGTAAACAGCGTGAGCCGGGTGGCCGATTCGATCATTCGATACTTCTGCTGGCGTCACCTGTGTATAAATACTTGTTGGCCATGATCATTCATCTAGGTAGACGCAGTCTTGCGATTCAATTTGACTTGTGTCAGACACAACAACAGTTGTTATTCAGTCACTGAATAGCATATTACAGCCGTCAGCAACTGAAGAGATAGCCATAAGTTATACAGATAGCGTAGGATTCGTACGCCAATTTGTGGTGACTGCTGGCACACACCGAGGAGAGAACCAAACCACAAGCTACGAAACCCTGCATCTCATTGACCACATATGAGCAACTATCTCGTCGCCATGGAAGCGGCATGGCTTGTGCGCGACGTTGAAGATATTGATGATGCAATTGGCGTCGCTGTGAGTTCAGCTGGCAAGCGACTCAATCAAAAGAACAAAGAGTATGTTGAGGTCGAAGTCGGTGTCACTGGCTGTCCTGCCTGTGGCGAACCGTTTGACTCCGCATATATCGCAGCAAACACTGCGCTCGTCGGCCTTCTCTTGGAGATAAACATTTTCAATGCAGATGGTGAAGAGCATGCGTCACGAATCGCAAAGAGCGAAGTCGGTGGTGCACTCCGAGACGTTCCGCTCGAAGTCATCGAAGTCATCGAGACCGAACCCGACGACGAGTAAGCACCGGCTGGGACTGTCGCCGACGAAACGTTTTCATATAACCCAAAGTAATTAGTGGAATATGGAACTTCCGACGCCACAGGATTTACGCGAGCGTCGCACCGCTCTTGGATTAACACAAAGCAGTCTCGCAGATGCTGCTGGCGTCTCACAACCGCTTATTGCGCGGATTGAGGGCGGTGATGTTGACCCTCGTCTGTCTACCCTTCGGCGGATCGTTACTGCGCTTGATGAAGCAGAGGGCGATGTTGTCCGGTCGGAGGATCTGATGAATGAGACGGTTATCTCAGTTGCACCGGATGACTCGGTCCGTGAAGCGATCGACCTGATGGAACACGAGGCATACTCACAACTTCCTGTTCTGCAGAACGGTATTCCGGTTGGGTCGATCAGTCAGGGTGATGTAATCCGAGCAGGAAACGATGTGAGCAATCTCCCAGTGAGCGATGTGATGAGCGAATCATTCCCAACTGTTGCGCGGGATGCAACTGTTGATGAAGTCCGGAATCTGCTTGATCACTACAAAGCGATTATGGTCACTCAAGGCGGTGAAACAGTTGGCATCATCACTGAAGCCGATCTTGCGGCACAGCTCTCGTAGCGCTCATCATCATAAGAGAAACCCATTTTTAAACGGGTCTGTGGGGTCGAGAACAAATGTGTGTACACCAGTAATGTACGCACTGCCTTCGATCGTCGGAATAACCGCATCGTATCCACCATATGTTGTTTCCGTGTAGCTTCCGGTAAACGTGGAGCCGACAATGCTTTCGACGGTAAACGGCTCAGTGGGTGCGATCGTCCCATCCTCATGTCCAAGCGCCAGCCGGCCGCTCACACCGGTTCCGGTCGGACAGCGATCGATCTCTCCATCAGCAAATACACAGATGTTTCGGCTATCAGCAGCTCCGTTTGCGGGGCCGGTGAAGATCACACCATACAGAAATGAGAGGTCACCCTCATACGGATGGATAATCTCACAATCAGCGGCGACTGCGGCTTTGATTTTTCGTCCCACATCAATTAATGATGCAGCGTCCGCGCCCGTTAATCCAACACCGGCATCCGTAGCCTGACAGTATGCGTAAAATGCGCCGCCGAATGCAATATCATACTGGAGTTCACCAATTCCGGGAACGGTCACGGTTCGATCGCGAGCGTAGACAAACGATGGCACATTAGTGAACGCGACACGAGAGACGCGATCACCATCGTCGATCGGCTGTGCGGTCACAATCCCTGCCGGGGTTTCGATCCGAAGTTCCTCGGCTTTGTTCTCAACAAGATTGCTCTCTGCGAGAATCGCACCAAGCGCGATAATGCCATGCCCACACATTGTGCTGTAGCCTTCATTGTGCGTAAACAGGACACCAATATCGGCGTCATCCACGGTAGGTTCGACGAGAATTGCGCCGTACATATCGGCGTGCCCACGCGGTTCATACATCAACGCTTGTCGGTATGCATCCAGTTCGCGCTGCATATACTGGCGCTTCTCAAGGATTGTCTCTCCCTCGATCGGCGGCAGTCCATCAGTCACGATCCGGAGCGGTTCGCCACCCGTATGCGCATCAATTGTCTGAATCTGAGTCCAGCCCGCAGGAGGAGAGATGTCGATCGGTGTCATACCATATGAAGCGGTACACCGACAGAAATAGCTATCCGAAACGTGAATATTAGAGCGTCAACCCTCGAATTGACACATCTGATCCCTCTTCGACCGTTCCAATAACCTGCCCACCAGTCTCAGCTGCGAGCGACGAAGCGGCCTCCGAATCGGGGACTGCCGCGACAAATCCAGTACCCATATTGAACGTTTTATGCATCTCTTTCTCGGATACGGAGCCACGCTCTTGAATGAAGTCGAAAACCGGCTGTGAATCGTGAGGATTCTCGATCAGATAGCTGTTCTCTCCTAACCGATCGAGATTCGTCCATCCACCACCGGTGATGTGGGCGGCACCGCGAACGCCGTGCTCGCGCATCGGATCAAGTAGTTTCGTGTAGATCGCCGTTGGCTCTAACAATGCCTCACCGATCGTTTCGTAGCCAACAAACGGACATGGGTCCGTGTATTTTCCACCATCTTTTGTCGTCGCTTTTCGTGCGAGCGTAAGACCATTTGAGTGGATCCCCGAGGATGCCCATCCAACGAGCGTATCACCAGGCCTTGCTTCGCCGTCAAACAACGCATCTTTTGCTGCAAGCCCGGCACAGGCTCCTGCGAGATCGAGTCCCCGAACAACCTCCGGCATCACTGCAGTCTCACCACCAACAAGCTCAATACTCGACTGTTTCGCGCCGGCTGCAAGCCCCTCTCCAACCTGTTCCGCGAACGTCTCATCGGGTTCGTCGATCGCCAAATAATCCACAAACGCCACCGGCCGAACACCTGCGGCAACGAGATCATTGACATTCATCGCGATGCAGTCAATGCCAACCGTACTGTAATCAGAAAGCGCCTCCGCAACAAGGAGTTTTGTTCCAACACCATCCGTTGCAAGTGCTAAGTAGCGATCGCCAATATCCAACAAGCCTGCATAGTCGCCGGCGCTTTCACCGACTGCGCCAATCAGCGCCGCTGTTGCGCTCTCACTCGCTGCAATATCGACACCCGCATCCGCATAGGTTAGCCCTTCGGTTTCCTCAGCATCGTCGCTCATATCCAAGGTGGCGTCACGAACCCACAAAATCCCACCGATCACTTCCCTCTATCTATGCACGATCGTGCCTTAGAATACAATACGAAAACAGAATGACCGGCGTATATTGCACTACTGTGCAACACGCCCACCGTTAGAATCCGATGCCAAACAGCAGTCCAATCGTTAACAGGAGGCTTGGGAGGAAGACGCCGGCCCAGACACCTTTGTTCCAGCTCATCACTGTCTTGCCATCGAGCGGTCCATATGGGATCATATTGAACGCAGCAAGGAACATGTTCACGAGCACACCATACCAACCGAGGAGGAACAGGAGATTACTCTGTAGCAGTACGCCCCCAAACAACGCGGGGACAAAAATAATCGCAAGCCCGATGTTCGTCACCGGGCCAGCAAGGGCAATCAGGCCGTGCTCTTTGTCAGTCAGGTAGCCGCGGTGGTGGACGGCACCCGGTGCCGCAAATATGAACCCGATCATTGCGCTCATCACTGCAATAAAGAGCATACTATAATCGGCTCTGAACTCCGCAAACTGGCCAAACCGCACCGCAACAACCTTGTGTGCGACTTCATGCAAGAGGAACCCGACACCGGCTGTAAACAGACTTACCACAAAGATTGTTGGATTGATGAGCTGTGAGAGCGATCGAGCCCCTCCGGAGAAGAAGATGGCAAACGCCACACCGAGAACACCCCATGCGATGAGTAGATCTTTGATTTCTTGGTCACTGAACTGGTAGCCAGCGATCGTTCGGCCACCACTGCTCATCGGAGTACCCCCCAAATGAGCTCAGCACTATTTCGAGCGCCTTCAAGCATTAAGCGGGAGACCCCATCAACACCCCCAATTTCTGCCGCGAACAGCGGTAACACGTACGCGACAAACAGAATACTTGCGATGATACTACCAACGTTCGTCAGTGCAACAACCATGATGAGTTTGAATAGGGGCACGTCAAACATATCTGAAACGATATCGCTGACTGCCCGCGTCTCATCAGAGAGCAATGCATTCAGTTTTGAAATATCTCCAACATTGACGCGGAGATGTCGAAGCTCCATGTAACCGGTGAACCAACCGGGAGCGAGCAGTGGATTGATTGATGTCATCCATGCAACCGCTCCACCAACGCCTGCGGAACTCCACCGCGCACCTGCGAGCTTTGCAAGCCCTGCTGCGAATACGGCATTAATTACGAACCATGCACCGAAGAGTCGAAGCAGGAAGCCATCTCGAACGCCCGCCATCGCAAGCAGGACAAAGAACGAAATGAATGCGATCGAGACACCGTAGCCGATGATTTTCCCCCACGGAATCCCGCGGCCTTTCTCTGTCCCAACCAGCGAGTCCATCGGTGGCAGTGTCGATGGGTCCGCAAGATATCGCTCAATGCCGGCTCTGTGGCCTGCACCAACGACAGCGACAACGTGGTAACCTGCGTTTCGAAGCGCAACCAGCTGGTGGCCGATGTACGCATCTCGCTCGTCAATCAGCGCTTCTGCCCCACCCGGGCTGAACTGACGGAACTCCTCCATCATCACTGTCACAACGTCTGCATCAGTTAATTGCTCGATATCCATCTCGTCGATTCCTTGATGCTCAGGCTCTGTTGAGCCAAAGAGCCCAATCAGTGCAGCCGCGGCAAGGCCAAAGGCAAGTCCGCCGCCAAGCCCAAGCGACATGCTTCCGATGATCGTAATTGCAAACTCTCCGAGGAAGCGATCGACAATTCCATCGGCGAGGCCAAAGACGAGTCCACCAACGATACCAGCACCCAACCCGCCGGCGATCGCCGCATAAAAGCGATCGTCTCCATCAAGCACAGTTCCACCAACGGTATCAATGACAAGTGCGGCCGCAATCGCCAGGAGTGCTGCACCAGTGATCGTTGCAAGGAACGGCGTTGTGATGCCAACGGCCCCACCAAAGATGGCAATCCCGGGACCTGCAAGCAGCCCGACGATCAGCCCGACCATAATCCCAACGACACGGCTGTCGGTAATTCCAAATGCAAGCCCACCAACCATCCTGAGCTTTTCTCGGATCGTCATCCGTGCCCAGAATCGCTGGATCGTCTGTTGGATATCGCGATCGACAAGCGCAACATCGATTCCATGCTCCTCTGCAGTCTCGATCGCAGCCATCATATCTGCACCTGGCTTCACGTCAAACTGATCGCCAAGCCGTGTTTGGACATACGAAAGCATCCAGTATGCGAGGAACTGAAAGACGGTGTTTCCTTTTAGAAGGTCGCTTGCATCCAAATCTTCAGGCTCTTCGCCCTGCATCTGTCGGTATCGACCTTCATCCAATTCAACTGCAACAATATCGGGGTTTTCGGCCGCGATCGTCTCTTCAACCTCTTCAACGCTCTTTTGAGAGACGTGCGCGGTGCCGACGATTGTAATGCGGCCGTCACCAGAAGCAGCGCCATCTGGAGGGCCATCGATTGTATCCGCCGGTTCACTCATTAGCGACGTTACATGGCCGTGCGGTTTACTTGTGTCGGACTGCAATTGTGAGCGTATCTCATGCACAGTATGTTACAGCAGAAGATTTGTATCCATGTGCGGTAGTGGGAGGATATGGCGAAGCTCCTGCCCTCCAGTTCGGACGTTCCGCCAGCAGTTGATGGAGACCCACGCATTGTTGGCTTAGATAGCGACGATGCCGAGTCCGTGATTGCTGCACTCTCGTCTGAAACCGCGCGACAACTACTAACTGCGCTGCACGAACAGCCTGATTCTCCCGCTGCGCTTGCCGATCGGATCGATACCACGCTACAAAACGTACAGTACCATATCAAAAAGCTCGAAGAGGCAGCGTTGATCGAGGTCGTGGATACCGTCTACTCCGAGAAAGGGCGTGAGATGAACGTCTATGCACCGGCAGATGAACCATTGGTACTGTTTGCCTCCAAGGAGCCGGACCGAACAGGACTCAAAGCGACGTTGATGCGACTTCTTGGAGGTGTTGGTATTCTTGGACTCGCAAGCCTCCTCGTCCAACGGTTTGCGGATCGCGGCGGCGTTCCGGTGCAACCTGGCGGCGAAGATGCAGGTGCTGCGACAACCGAAGATGCAGACACTGCAGAGTCAACCGCGACACCGAGCGACGATCGATCGACAGAAACACCAGCTGAAGCGGCCGAAGAACCAGTTGCGGATGAGGTAGCGGAGTCAGCAGACGCTACTGATGACGCTGGCGGGACCGAAACGATCGCAGAGTACACTGCAGAACTTGTCGAGATGATCGTCAATTTAGAGCCTGGTGTTGCCTTCTTCCTTGGTGGGGTAACAGTCATGCTTGCTGTCACTGCACTCTGGTACTATCAGCATCACTGAACGTTTTGTTGGGTCGCGAGGAACAGCTATTCATACCGTCGCGTAATAGATGTGAACATGGAGCATACTGCCGAGATCGAAGGGATTGGAATGGGTGTCGGCCCCGACGGTGCAAGCATCCCTGCAGTGATTCTCGCAGCGAGAGAGGAGTATGTCCCGATCTTCATCACCGATGATCAGGCACAGTCAATCCAACTCGCGATCGAGAGTCACACATTTGAGCGGCCACTCACGCATGATCTGCTCGTTGAGATGGTCACAGAGCTTGGCGGAGCGATCGACAGCGTTCGTATTGATGACCTTGCTGATGGGACATTTTATGCAAAAATTCGAGCCGAGCGGTACGTTAGCGGTGAGCCAGAGCCGTTTACCTTCGATGCACGACCAAGCGATGCGATCGCGATCGCCGTCCGATTAGAGTGTCCAATTATCGTATCCGATGCGGTGTTAGATGCTGCTGGACGGCCGCCGTCAACCATCGATGTCGCCGACTCCGGTGTCTCCGAACAGGCACTTGATACGCGAGATGATTCAGATCACGAGTCTGAAGATCGATAACTAACCGTACACCCAAACACACAACCACAGGTGTTCTTACTGTGTCTCTCTAACATATTCGTATGACAGAAACAGCAACGCTTGCGGAGTCCTACACAGAGATGACTGAGCTGCTGCTCCCGAACGATACGAACAATTTGGAGCGAGCACTTGGTGGACGCGTTCTTCACTGGATGGATATTTGTGGGGCAATTGCTTCGATGCGGTTCTCAAGTCGTCAGTGTGTAACTGCATCAATGGATCATGTTGATTTTATTAGTGCGATCGATCTCGGAGAAGTTGCCGTGATTGAGGGGTATGTGTTCAATGTTGGTCGGACAAGCATTGATGTCAAAGTCGACGTTCGTGCAGAGAATCCAAAAACAGGAGCTGAGCGCCAGACGACGACATCCTACTTTACGTTTGTTGCACTGGATGAGCGCGGAACCCCAACGCAAGTGCCACGATTGGAGTGTCCGACCGAGGCGGAGCAAGAACTCAAAAACGAAGCAATTGAAGGCCGACGAGAGCAGCTTGAAGCAGTTGTCGATCGCTACGGGTTAACCGAGTGAGTCCGGCCGAGGCTCAAGCTCAACCGTCCCTGTCTGCTCATCACCGTCTCTAATAAACGTGATCTCGATCGAATCGCCGGGTGATGTTTCAAGCGTTAGATATCGAGAGAGACCGGACTGATTTTCGATCTCGGTACCGTCGAGTGCGCGAATCACATCTCCGCCGATCGGATACTGTGTCCCGTCAACAACTGTTGAATCGGATGCCCCTTCTAGCACCCCTTCAGCTGGGCTCTCTTCCGGTAGGTCGACAACCATCACGCCGCGAGCATCGGCTAATTCGTTCAACTCTGCAAGCGTCGGGTCCACATCCACCGATTGGATTCCAAGCCATGAGTGTTCGTACGAGCCATCTGTTACAAGTTTCGGAAGCACTCGTTCTGCCAATGCCGCAGAAATTGCAAAGCCAATGTTTTCGCCACCTGTTGCACTGACAACGCCTGCCACGTCTCCATTGAGCGTGAGTAGTGGACCACCGCTATTCCCTGGATTAAGCGCTGCATCGGTCTGGACGGTATCGGAGATGGAAAATCCTTGTGGCCCAGGCAGCGATCGGTTTCGACCGCTAATAATCCCTTGTGTGACCGTATTTTGCAGATCAAGCGGCGCACCGATCGCAAGTACCTCTTCACCAACTGGTGGAACCTCACTTACCAATGACAGTGGCGTGGCATCCGATGGTGCCTCAGCCACAGAAAGCACTGCTAAATCACTGAATGGGTCTGTTCCGAGAACGTCAACATCCGCCCAGGTTCCGTCGTGGAAGGTCACACTGACATCTGAGCCATCCGGCACAACGTGATCGTTTGTGACAATGAGTGTCTCTGTAGTGTCGTTTACATCATCAATTGCAGCGACAAATCCGGAGCCTTGTCCGTCTTGACCACCAACGCTGGCGTGGACCTGCACAACCGACGGCACTGTCTGCTCATACACTTGTGTATAGATTCCGTCCGGGTTCGATCGGCCGCTTTGCGTTGGCGCGGTACAGCCAGCAATAAGACCACCGCCGAGCGCGAGGAGGAGCCCGCGTCGAGTCTGCTTCATATGCAGTATTCGTCTGCGCGATCAAAAGCCCCCGGTGTCAATATATACTGTCACCTCGGTTATGCGTACTATATGACGACTGGAAGGTATTCGCGAGAATCAAACGCGATCGACCGACCGTACCGATACCGAGCACAATCACAGTCACACCGGGAAGCGTCACCGCTCCCCGACACTGCATCTGATCGGGAGAGCACGCTCTTTGCGCGGATGGTCTCGATTAGTGATGGGGTTTTCGGAATCTCACTTACACTGCTGGTATTAAATATCGCAGTACCAGCAGATACAACCACAGGCAACATCGGGACGGCTCTGAGTGGACTCACAACGAATTTTATTGCACTTGCGGTAACCGTCTTTGTGATTGCGGTTGCGTGGAAAAACCACCACCAGCTTTTTGCGTCGTTTCGTGGGCTGACGATGCCGCTTGTTTCATTAAACTTTGTGTATCTCGGACTGGTTGCACTGATCCCATTTCCAAACAGTCTCATCAGCACATATCAGGGTGATCCATGGTCGTACGTGGTGTTTGCAGGTGTATTCACTACTATTTCGGTCATCGATATTCTGATGATGATATATGCTAATCGAAACGGTCTCCTCCGGACAGAGCTCTCTCCACGAATGGTTCGAATTGATATGCTCAGAGGCGTTCTCACGGCAATCGTATTTGCAGTGAGTATCCCGCTTGCATTCATTCTTGTTGCGTGGACACCGCTTGTGTGGGTGCTGTTGC
>SL_4KL_010_BRINEDRAFT_10000816_pt1 | contig 16563 bp, 18 predicted proteins | sample SodLak_010_BRINE_2_FD_10664 | JGI IMG/M metagenome (IMG submission 10664)
GGTAGGAGGAGTGTAAACAAGCCGTTGGCGATTTTGGAGTGGAGATGAATGACCCGGTGGGTCCGTTCTTGTTGTCGGCAGCGTCGATGGAGCATTCCACAACAAAAACTCAGAGCGAGAGACACACAACACGTTTTATTCCGGCCACGCAATGGTCTCCTATGCCAACTGTTCGGGGGATACAGTCGAAGGCAGGCGAGAAACCGATCACGATGCTGACCGCCTACGACGCAGTCACCGCGAAACTCGTCGATGAGGCCGGGGCAGATATGATCCTGATCGGCGACAGCATGGGCAACGCAGTGCTTGGCTACGACGACACACTCCCGGTCACTGTCGAGGAGGTTGCCTCCCGGACCGGGGCGGTTGCCCGCGCCACGGAGGATGCAGTTGTCGTCTCGGATATGCCCTTCCTCTCCTTTGGGACTGATCTCCAGACAAGTATCGAGAACTGCGGTCGAATGATCAAAGAAGAGGGGGCAAACGCCATCAAAATCGAGAGCAGCGAGCAGACGATCGAGTTGACCGAACGACTGACCGATCTGGGTATTCCAGTCCTCGCCCACGTCGGGCTGACACCACAGAGTGTGAACCAGACTGGCTACACCAGACAGGGTAGCGATCCCGAACAGGCCGAAGCGATCGCCCGGCTGGCACGCAAACACGANGNAGCCGGNGCNTTTGCCTGCATCCTCGAACACATTCCCGCCAATCTCGCCGCGGCGATCACCGACGAGCTGTCGATCCCGACGATCGGCATCGGTGCCGGGGACGACTGCGATGGACAGGTGCTGGTGATCAACGACGTGATCGGACTCTCCGAGCAGACACCACCGTTCGCCAAAGCCTTCGGGAACGTCCGCGAGGAGATGGAGTCGGCAATCGACGAGTACCTCACCGATGTTGAGGATGGGACCTTCCCGAACGAGGAACACAGCCACGTCGCCGACGAACTCGACGAGCTGTACTGACCCTACACGGATCAACTCGACGAACTGTACTGAGAACTGTAGCTTTAACAACCAGCCATTCGAGAACACAGTAGATGTACTACGATCGCCTAGCAGCGCTCGATCTGGAGATCGAACGCTACGAGCGAGAGCTGCGCGAGCGTGACACCTCCAGCGGGTTCACCAGAACGTCGACGGTGCTTACCTTGCATGGCGGCGGCGAGGTTGGCCGCGGGGAGGATGTCACCTACGAGAACGACCATCACTACTCGTTCGTCGAAGACGCCCCCGAGATTCCAGTTACAGGCTCGTTTTCCTTCGCGGAGTTTTCTGCGGCGCTTGCGGATATTGATCTCTTTTTCGGTGAGACACCGGAAAGCAGCGTCTTCCGCAACTACCGACGCTGGGCATTCGAGAGTGCGGCGCTGGATCTCGCTCTCAAACAGGCCGAGACAAATCTCGGAACCGTGCTCGAACGCAGCTACGATCCTGTCCGGTTTATTGTGAGTACGCGACTCGGCGAGCCGCCGACTCCCGACCGTGTGAGACGGTTTCTCGACCAGAACCCGGATCTCGAATTCAAACTCGACCCAACAGAGCAGTGGACTGGCGAGTTGATCGACGAGCTCGCCAAAACTGACGCTGTCCGCATCCTCGATCTGAAAGGGAAATACGAGGGGACCGAGGTGGATCTCTCCGCTGATCCGGAGCTGTACGGGAAGATTGTCGAGGGTTTTCCCGAGGCCGTCATCGAGGACCCGAACCTGACCGAGGAGACCCGACCAGTCTTCGAGAGCCACGAGAATCGTGTCTCCTGGGATTACCCGATACAGGGGATCGACAGTGTCGAGTCGCTACCCTGGGTGCCTGAGTGGTTGAATATCAAACCCTCCCGATTTGGAACTGTTCAGTCGCTTTTGGATACGATCGAATACGCACAGAAGCGTGATATCCGCCTGTATGGCGGTGGTCAGTTCGAACTCGACGTTGGTCGTGAACAGCTGCACGCGCTCGCCTCGCTTTTCTATCCTGACGGGCCGAACGATATCGCTCCGATCGGCTACAACGATCCCGAGCCGGATGATGGGCTGGCCGAGAGTCCACTTCCAGTACCGGATTCGCCATCCGGACTGGAATGGTCCTAGCCTGCATTTTTTGCTCGACAGTAGGAGTTCTGTAACCGACGACGACCGTGAATTAAGAAGCGTCTAGCCACGAGAGAGATTCACAAGCGTCGAGACAGCGGTTTAACTTTCCGACGGGTATATTTATGTTGGTCACTTTGGATAATTTGTTGATGAGTCAACGAATCGGGTCCCTGCAACTCCGCTCCAGTTCACCCATGGCACTGGCCGCCGCTGTCGCACAACGGTGTGGATTTTGGGGATCCGTCCTACTTCCCATTAGCTACCTGCCCGTGTTGTATGCCATGAGTGGGATGACGAGAATGCTCACACTGACCGGGCTGGTGGTGCTGAACGTGCTCTGTCTCGTTGCCGGTCGTCACTACTCGCCGTGAGTCAGTCGACAGCCACCACCATCATTTCCTGCGATTCCCTAAACGAGTAGCGAACACAGCAGCGCAGTGTGGACCGAGCGACAGTGGAAAGCAAAAAAGGGACAGTCAGTCGTCAGCAGGTACTTCCGCGACTTCGTCCTCGACGTAGTGTTCCTCGATGAGCTCCTCGTCAATCCGGTTGAGTGCTTCCTTCGGCAGCATCGAGAGCAGCTCCCAGCCCTGATCGAGCGTCTCTTCGATCTCGCGGTTCGTGTTGTATCCCTGCTGGACGAACTCCTCCTCGAAGCGATCTGCGAAATCAAGGAACTTGTTGTCCCGCTCGGAGAGTGCCTCACGACCGACGATGTTCACCAGATCGCGCAGGTCCTCACCTTCCGCGTAGGCGGCGTACATCTGGTCGGAGACATCGCCGTGATCCTCACGAGTGAGTCCCTCACCGATCCCGTCGTCCATCAGCCGTGAGAGGCTTGGCAGGACGTTCACTGGTGGTTTCACACCCTGACTGTTGAGGTCACGATCCACGTAGATCTGCCCCTCGGTAATATAGCCAGTCAGGTCCGGAATCGGGTGTGTGTCGTCGTCGCCGGGCATCGTCAGGATCGGGATCTGTGTGACCGAGCCTTCTCGACCTTTGATCCGGCCGGCACGCTCATACAGGTTTGCCAGGTCGGTGTACATGTATCCGGGGTAGCCACGGCGACCGGGCACCTCCTCGCGTGCTGCACCGATCTCTCGGAGTGCCTCACAGTAGTTGGTCATATCCGTCAGGATGACCAGCACGTGATAATCCTTCTCGAAGGCGAGATACTCAGCAGTGGTCAACGCAAGCCGCGGCGTCAGCGTTCGCTCGACTGCCGGGTCATCTGCGAGGTTCATGAAGACGACGGAGCGTTCGAGTGCGCCCGTCCGCTCGAAGTCGTCCATGAACTCGTTAGCCTCCTCGGCGGTGATCCCCATCGCTCCGAAGATCACTGCGAACTCGCTTCCTTCGCCTTCTTCTTCCTCTTCAGGCACGGAGGCCTGACGAGCGATCTGGAGTGCGAGATCGTTGTGAGGAAGCCCCGAACCCGAGAAGATCGGGAGCTTCTGGCCACGCACGAGTGTGTTCATCCCGTCGATCGCGCTGATCCCCGTCTGGATGAACTCCTCTGGGTACTCACGCGAGTACGGGTTGATCGCCGTCCCGACGATGTCGTGGCGCTCGTCTGGGACGATCTCCGGACCGCCGTCGATTGGCTGGCCCGTCCCGTCCATCACCCGCCCGAGCAGATCCTCGGTAACGGGCATCTTCATCGTCTCGCCAATAAAGCGAACCGATGCATCGCGGTTGATCCCCTCTGTGCCTTCGAACACCTGGATCGCGACGTACTCACTCGTCGACTCCAGAATCTGTCCGCGGCGAGTTTCGCCGTCGGCAGTCTCGATCTCGACGATCTCGTCGTAGCCGATCGGTTCGTCCGTCTCGACGAACACCAGCGGTCCGCTGATCTCCGTGATTGTCTGGTACTCTTTCATTGTTAGTACAGCTCCCGGATCTGTGATTCGAGATCCGATTCGAGTTCGTCGATGTACTCGTCGTATTCTTCTTGGACGCCGATACGGTTAAGCTGCGGTGCCGCGTCGACATCGATAATCTCCTCGACCGGGACGCCTGCGTCGAGTGCCTCGAAGGCCTCGTCGTTGAACGTCTTGATCGCGTCGAGGATCCGGTATGTCTTCTGTGGCTCGCAGTAGGTATCGACCTCGTGTAGCGCGTTCTGCTGGAGGTAGGCCTCCCGCAGATACCGGGCGACTTCCAGCGTGAGCTGCTGGTCTTCCGGCAGCGCGTCCTTCCCGACAAGCTGAACGATCTCCTGCAGCTCGGATTCCTCGTCGAGCACGTCGATTGCCCACTGGCGTTTCTCCGGCCAGTCAGCCTGGACGTTCTCGGTGAACCACGGATCAAGCTGGTCGCGGTACAGTGAGTACGACTCATTCCAGTTGATCGCCGGGAAGTGCCGACGCTCTGCGAGGTCTGCATCCAGCGCCCAGAACGTCTTCACGATCCGCAGCGTGTTCTGGGTCACCGGTTCGGAGAAGTCACCGCCCGGTGGCGAAACTGCGCCGATTGCGGTGACCGATCCCTCGGTGCCGTTGATGTTGTCGAAGTAGCCAGCCCGCTCGTAGAACTGCGAGAGCCGGGCGGCGAGGTATGCAGGATACCCCTCCTCACCAGGCATCTCCTCCAGCCGGGAGGAGATCTCTCGCATTGCCTCGGCCCATCGGGAGGTCGAATCTGCCATCAGCGCCACATCGTACCCCATATCGCGGAAGTACTCCGCGATGGTGATCCCGGTGTACACACAGGATTCGCGTGCCGCGACAGGCATGTTCGAGGTGTTCGCGATCAGGCAGGTCCGGTCCATCAGGGCGTTGCCCGTGGTCGGGTCCTCCAGTTCCGGGAAGTCCTCGATCACTTCGGTCATCTCGTTGCCACGCTCACCACAGCCGACGTAGACGACGATGTCTGCGTCGGCCCACTTGGCGAGTTGGTGTTGGGTGACCGTCTTTCCGCTGCCGAATGGGCCCGGAATCGCAGCCGTTCCGCCTTTCGCGATCGGGAACAGCCCATCGAGAATGCGCTGGCCGCTGACGAGCGGTTTGTCCGGGCTCTTCTTCTCGACGGTCGGGCGAGCCTGTCTGACTGGCCACTCCTGGCGCATCGCAATCTCTTCGCCCGTGTCGAGTTCGACGACTGGCGTTTCGACGTCGAAGGTACCGCTTTTCGCACTCACGACTTCGCCACCCTCGGAGTCGGGCGGAACCATTACCTTGTGGTCGATACTTGGCGTTTCGGGGACGATCCCGATGATATCGCCGGCCTCGACCTCGTCGCCTGCTTCGACCTCGGGTTCGAACTCCCAGGTCTTCTCCAGGTCGATCCCTGGTGCGTCGACACCACGGTCGAGAAACGCCGACTGCATCTTCTCTTCGAGGACATCCAGTGGACGCTGGACACCATCGTAGATCGCGTCCAGCATCCCCGGACCGAGGTCGACCGACAGCGGCGCACCGGTGGATTCGACTGGCTCACCAGGGCCGACCGCAGAGGTTTCCTCGTACACCTGAATCGTCGTCAGGTTGCCTTCGATTTCGATCACTTCACCCATCAGCCCCTCCGCACCCACGTAGACAACGTCGTTCATCCGGGCGTCGAGATCCTTCGCAGTCACGACGGGGCCACTTACGCTTTCGATGACGCCGTCTTCACGGACGTCAGAGTCTGTTGCTTTACTCATTGTTTTCGTCTTCCTCCATCAGATCGATACCGATTGCTCGCTTGATCTGTTCGCGTAGACCGCCACTGCCAGCGCCGCCGCCAAGTGTGACGACGACGGGCTCGACGCTCGTCTCGACGTCGTTTCGAACGCCCCGGGAGAGATAATCGAGGTCGTCGTCGTGCATCACGACGATGCCGACGCCGTCATCCGCAAGTGTCGACTCGACTGCTTCGTCGAGCTGTTCTCCTTTCTGGTCGTCCGGGACGTTCTCGAATTTCCGGACGCCGGCGAGCCGGAAACCTGTCGTGAACTCCGGGCTGCCGACGACTGCGATTTCCTGGCTCATACGATCACCATCTCGTTTTCGATCTCTTCGACCGAGAGACCAACCTCTCGGCCACGGGCAATTGCCCGTATATTCTCGACTTCACGCTCTTTCGCCAGGATGTACGAAAGCGCCGAGCAGATCGACACCGGATAGATGTAAGAGAGCGTGTCGGAGTACTCGAGCAGGGCAGCATCAAGCGCCAGCTCGAACTCGATGAGACTCGATGCCTCGTCCAGTTCCGACAGCGCAGCCGAGAGGTCGTCGCCGTAGGTACTCTCGCGGATATGTTCGACGAGATCGTCGAAGCTCCCCACGAGCTGTCGCAGCTCGCCCTCGTCGAACAGCTTGCCACCCTCGATGTAGTACTCGGCGGGATCGAGTTCGGTCCCGGTACGGGAGAGTCGCAGCGCGTTCCGGATGTTCCGGAAGTCGATCTCTGCCTGCAACACGTCCACGTACAGCCCCCGCGGCGTATTTCTGCCCGCACGGCTCGTATCGCCGGCATCGAGCAGGTGCTCGTAGAACGTCTTATCGATCGTGTTCTCCAGTGGGACGAGCACGTCGGTCTCTTCGAACTGCTCGTAGGCCGCAGCGAGCCCCTCCTCGAAGATGGTCTCCGACAGCAGTTCGACGATCTCCTCGACAGAGCCAGCGGAGGCCATTGCGTCGAGCAGTTGGTCGTCGAACTCGCCAGCACGGATGTAATCCGTCTTGATCTCCTCGGATGTGGCTCCGGAGTAGACGCCACGGATCGCCGTCTTTGCGTTCCAGGCGTCGAACTTCCGGAGGTAGTTCGCGATCATTTCATGTAGCTGGCCCTCGGACCAGTCGAGCAGATCCTGGAAATGCTTTGCGAGATTCCGGTTCAGGGCGTACTCGATCAGATCGACACCACTCTGGCGGGTTCCGAGTTCGTTAATCTCTTTTTCGTACTCGGTTTCCTCCATGTAGCGTGCGATCTCACCGGGACCCATCCGGACTAGCTTCCGGTAGTCCTCCGCGTCGAAAAGCACCGCTCGGCGTGACCGAACGCGTGCGTTTACGTACTCTGGATTGGAGCTACCTGTGATGCTCATTGCTCGAAGAGCCTGTTGCTTATTTCACGGAGATTATCCTCCCAGACCTCGTCGAGGATCGAATCGAACGTGTTCTTTACCCGGACGCGTGACTCGTCGCTCTCGGCGACGATACCGCCGAGGCAGTCGAACTCACCGTCGTAGGTGTAGCCGTCGTAGGATTCCAGAAGCGTCTCGATCAGCTCCTGATCCTCGCTCCGGCCGTACACCCGGACGTCCGCCCCCTCGGCGAACTCTTCGGCTGCGGCGGCGAGCAACGCTTCGGTCAGCTCCTCGCGGTCATCACCCGAAAGGTCCGCGATCTCCGTCTCGACGTCTTCCCGGACCGACTCTAGGACGTCACGGCGTGCTTCCAGCCGAGCCTGCTTGGCTTCGAGTTTCGCACTCGACAGCTTCTGTTCGCGCTCCTGGGCGATCTGGTCCTCGGCATCCGCGAGGATCTCCTCACGGATCGCGTCGGCGTCGGCCTCTGCCTCGGAGATGATCTCGTCGGCTTCCGCTTCGGCCTCGTCGCGGATTTCCTCCGCACGCGCGCGGGCTTGCTCTCTGATGTCCTCGACAACAGTGTCCAAAGTCATAACTGAATGGTTGGGGGTCGTTACACCACGAAGACGGTAACGAACGCGATAATGATTAGCGTCTCTGGGAGTGCCGTCAAGATTAGTCCCGGAACGAAGGTGTCGCTGTCCTCGGCGACTGCACCGACGGCTGCTGATCCGATCCCTCGCTGGGCGTATCCCGTCGCCAGCGCGGCCAGACCGACTGCAAGCGCAGCCATTGCTTCTGCTTCGAGGAACGGCGCTTCTTCGATTACGTCTCCATTCTGTAGTACGACATTTGCGAATTCAGGGAGTGTCTCAATCATGTGTATAGTGTGTTAATTTGAAGTATCGTCAGTGTGCGTTCTTTCGTGTCCGAACGGTTCGTAGTTTCTGCCACCGCCTTCATAAAACTTCTCAAAGAACTCGAAGTATTCCAGCCTGATAGCCTGTATCGCGGCCGTTCCGCCAATTGCCAACACGACTAGATGACCGATGATCAGTATTGGAATACCGAGTATTGCGCCCTCGATTCCGAGATTGACGGCACCAATCGAGATTTCGGTACCAAGATTTGCAATTCCGTCGAAGATCACGTTCTCACCGGCCGCTTCCCGCCCAGCCGGGGTCCCTTCGTGGATGAAATGGAAGCCATCGTCGTCCAGATAGGCACCGAAATACAGCAGGTTCGCCACGACGGCCATGCCTGCCTTTGCAAGCAACACTGCTGTCAGTCGAGTGTATGAGAGCGCGTGGGCGAACGGGACGACGACCTCGAAGAGCTCGTACCACGGGCCTGTCGCCAGAATGGCCATCCCGGCGACGACAGCAACGATTCCGATGATGCCGACGAACTCAGGGAAGCCAGTGAAACCAAAGCCTAGTGGTCCCGTCGCAAACAGAGCCTCGTCTCCAACGAGAAAGCCTGGTTTGCCGCCACCGCCGAGGTGACTGAACACGAACAGCCAGATGCCGTTGAGGATCAGCAACCACGAGCCGACCTCGACGATCGCCTCTTTCGTGCCGTGAATCTGGTACTCCTCAATGAAGTTAATCACGTAGCCGACGTTCAGATGGAGCCAGCCAACGACCACGGCAATGAGCAGCCAGCTGATTGCCCAGGCTTCGTCAGTAATTCCTTTCTCGAGTGGTGGATGCATCCCGAACCACTCCAGGAAGTGCAGCCCGAATATCTCTCCGTAGAACACCCCGAAGACAATCGTCCAGATACCGAGCCAGGCGACGACTGTGCCGAAATCCGCGAGTGTCTTGGTGTTGACGCTCCGGTAGACACCGTAGCCGATCAGGATGTAGAGGAGCCCGTACCCGATATCACCGATCATGAACCCAAAGAAGATCGGGAACGTCAGGAAGACGATCACCGTCGGATCGAACTCCGAGTATTTGGGTTGGTTGACCGCCTTGACCAGAATCTCGAAGGGGTTGACGATCTTCGAGTTCTGCTGGATGACCGGTGGCTCGTCGTCGACAGTGACCAGATCACCATCGGAGTGTCCGCCATCCGTAACAACTTCCTCGTCAGTGTCTGCTGCGGCGTTCGTGGCCGCGGCCCCACCGGCGGTTTTTCCACCATCTGCAGCGACTTCCTCGCCACCGTCTCCTTCGTTGTGGACTTCCTCTTCGTGGTGGCCACCCTGCTCGGTGTAGGCGGCCCGTTTGAGCTCCGAAATTTCGAGCTTGCCGCCGATCTCCTCTTCTAGTTCGGCGGCAAGTTCGTCGTACTTCTCGGTCGGAACCCAGCCCTCGACAATGAAGGAGTGTTTGGTCGTCGCAAAGCGAAGCGGTGCCTCGCTTTTTTCTGCCTCGATGGTCAGCTCCTCTTCGAGTGCGAGCAGGAAATGGCCCGCGTCGAGTCGGAGCGATTCGAGTTCGTTATCGACCTTCTCAAGTTCGGTCTCGATCTGTTTGTGCTCCTGTCGGAGCTCGGCAACGTTGGATTCGGGATCGCCGCTCGTTTCGGGCACCTCGTAGGAGGTGAAGGGAACGCCGACGAGTGCGTCGTCGAGTGTCCCCTCCTCCATGTACGCGAAGATGGCGATGTTCGTCGGGTCCGAGCCTCTGAAGACATCGTGGGCGTTTACATCCTCGCTCTTTGTGAGAGTACTGTCGATTTCGGTCGCATCTCCTTCACCGACGAGTACATCCAGAGAATCATAGCCCCACAGCAAGTCGAGGTCGATCCCCAGATCCGCAAACAGCTCCATCTGGGCCAGCTGTTCGTCGATATCTCGGCGACGGTTTCGGAGTTCATCGCGGCGGTCATCGAGTTCGTTGACCTGCTCGCGGATCTCCTCCAATCGCTCGTCAGCGTCGGTGAGATCGACTGTTCCGGCCGGCCCGAGGTCGGCCTCGTCGAGATCGAGTTTGTTCTCCAGTGCGCGGACCGTGACCAACTGACTCGACGTTTCGTCAGCACCTTCCAGTGAGTCTCCTGGCGTAAACCCCTCCCAGGAGCCATCGTAGTCGGTGATGTGGACGATGTTCTTCTGGTGGAGTGTCTCGATGACGTCGCTCATTACCCGTTTCGAGCCCGTCACCGAGAGTTTCGACATCTGCTCAGGTCTGAGCATGTATCGCCTCCGTGAACGCCTCGATGACGAAATCCGTCACCTCGTCGATGTTTTCTTCTGCCTGGCTTTCGAGACTCTCACGGCTCTGTTCTCCCTCTGCGATGAGCTCTTCGCGCTCGGCTTCTATATCCTCGCGCGCACTCTCGATCCGATCGTCGGCCATCTCTTCGGCCTCCTTGCGTGCCTCCTCACGGATCTGGTCGGCTTCCTCGCGTGCTTCCGTGAGACGCGTTTGTGCCTCCTGCTCGGCCTCTTCGATTATCTCGTCGGCCTCTTCTTCGGATTCTTTGATGCGTCGTAGTACCTTCTGGTCAGGCATTCCTCAATCATCCAAAGTTACTAAGAATGCGTATTTGGTTGTTGCGGAATAGAACGGGGAGAAACGCTCGGATAGCTGGCAGAAACTCCCGGCTACTCGATTTTGTCACAGCATACTCGTCGCCACCAGGTACTGGTTGCTTTGACGATCACCAGTACGGCGTTCGCTGCCAGGAGCGGCTGGGTTTCCCGATGAGAATGAAAAGCAGGAACGACAGTGTGAATACGACGACTGTTGCAGCTGCAGCGGTCGCGTAGACGGAGCCAGCAAACAGCCCGGACACAAACAGACTTCCGAGGATTACACCGACGCCAGTTGTCAGTAATAGCACGGCAGCCGCGCCGGCAACACGCCAGAGATCCATACCGCTATCTCGGTGTGGCTGATATAAAAGGCCAAGGGACCACAGCCCCCAGCATCTGGTATGACGACCATCGCCGTGCTGGCCGAGCCCCCAGTCGAGGAATGTGTCCCAACTGTGTTGCCCGACAGAGAGCAATCGGAGCAACTGACGCTTTACCGTGCGATGCTCGCGGATGTCTGTGATGCAATCCAGCACGGCGAAGGGAACCTGCTCGTCAACTACCGCCAGAAATCGGCGGTTCCCGACGGTGTCGATTCCAAACAGTCATTGAAGACGTTACTGAACGAGGAGTTGACCGAACCAGACGAAGTCCGCTACGAGCGTCAGGTCGGGGAGACGTACTCGGGCCGGGTCGGTAACACGCTGACACATCTGCTCGAAACCGAGGAGAAACCTACTGTTGCCGTCGCGAAGCCGACGGCGGTGTTTCTGCGCCGGGAGCATATCGGGACAGCAGCGATGCAGCTCCGAACGAGCGAGGTTGTGCTTGGGCCAGCACCAGGTGGGCGGCTTACCTTTGCGGCCTTTCGCGAGCCGATCGATTTCACCGACGCGTTTGCGCCGCCGGCTGTCGAGACGGTCACCGAGCGTGCGACTGGGGAGGGACTTGACGTGTCGTTTCTGGCGATGACGCCGTTGCTGGCGGAACCAGAGGATCTCCCGACGGCGTTGAGTCTCCTCCGTGCACGCAGGCAAGCTGGTCGGCTCGTGCCCCAGCGGACTGCTGCAGTTATCGAGGATCTCGACATCAGTCGATAGTTCGTAAGTGGACTCCGTTTGAGCCGTGGAGTTTCCCGTCTTCATCACCGTGTTCTCGTATGGCTCCCGATCAGTTCGACGGGGACGAACAGGCAGACACCGCTCCGGCGGACGCAAGCGTCTGTGTCGTTGCGACTCAAGAGGAGACGTTCGATCGATGCGGAGACGGGATCTATCCCTCACCAACATCATACGACCGGACGAACCAGTCCTTCGAGTACATGGCCTTTTACCGGACTGCACCCGTCTCGGCGGTGACCCACTACGCCCCTGTGATTGACCGTGTTGAGCAACACCGGGACGGACAAGGGCCAATGACGGAGACAGACTGGGAGCAGCTCATCGATCCGTTCTCCGATGAGCTATCAGTCGTCGTCTTCGAACTCGGCAATCTCGTCGCCCTCGATACCCCAATCGAGAACGACAGAAACGGCATCCGGGGCGCGTGGTACTGTACTGTCGACGCTCTCAGGACGGCCAGAACAGTCTCCGAGCTAGCGGAGCAGACGAGAGGGTGATTAAATCGGTGCCCGCCAGCTTTCGACGCTCGCGTCTCAACGGCGGTAGTGACGACCGATGTTACGGCAGACGACAGGCCGTGCTAACGCAGCTGTTCAGGGAGGCCCGGTCAGCGTTCGACGCCGGGTCCAAATCGTAACCGCTGCACTGACAGTGACTTCGGTTTGCATCTCATAGTGATTGCTGTGACTCTTTCCCGCCGGGCAGGAAGATATTGCCCGTTTCACGGCCTAATTTCACTACTCCTGCGAAGCCCTGCCGAACATAATCACAGCAATCACTATCAAACGTTGATGAGAGCTGTACTCGTAGATATAGTATGGATCGCAAAGAGATCAAGCATCAGTGGGACGAAATTGCGGAGACCTACGCACGTCGAAGAGATCCTGACGGTTCCGATGCCGATCTGATCGAGACGCTGCTCGACCTGTTGCCCGCGGAGCCGACAGTGCTCGATGTCGGATCGGGTGACGGAGCCCGGACGCTGGCAAACCTACCTGCAGGGAGTATCGGTCTGGATATCTCCCGGCGTGGGCTGGAGCTCGCGGCCGACACTGTCCCGGGCGCGTCGCTCGTGCAGGGCGATATGACACAGCTCCCGCTGAGCGCGGAGACAGTCGACGGAATCACCGCCTACTACGCCGTCTTTCACGTCCCACGGGCGGAGCATCCAGCTGTCTACAGCGAGTTTGCCCGTGTGCTCAAACCTGGCGGCTGGCTCCTCATGACAGTGCCGGGAAGCCGGTTCGAGACGATCAGAACGGAGTGGATGGGCGGCTCGATGCTGTTTTCTGCACCAGGGCGGGATACGACGCTGGAACAGCTTCGCAATGCCGGGTTCAGAAATGTCAGCACCGAACGGGCGGCCGACCCACTTGGAACCAGCACCGAGTTTGCCTTCGCACAGCGCTGAGAGCGGCCAGTCAGGGCAGTGCCGACACAACGGCGACAAACGGAACCAGCACGGCCAGATGCGTCGTGGCGGAGACAGCCCAGTATCGGGAGTACTGCAGTATGCAGCTCAATCCTTACCACGATTTTTGCCGGAATGATGAATGCACAACTCCGCATAGCACCCGCATAGATAATACCTTGAATAACCATATAATGTGATACATACACCCAATAAGAATTTGAAAAATTTTACATAAACCCATTGTATAGAGGTTGATGCCGGCACTGGAATAATAGCTGATTATTTCAGTCATTGTGTGTGTGGAACTCACATCCAGTGCTGGTATCTTTTCTGGAGTCAGTGCTGCAACGCTCCTTGATAGATAGTTGGAGGAGAACGATAGCTTCAAATTTGTCCCGGTCAGAGTTCGTGATACACCCTGAGAGCGGGGTAAGCGACACACCACTGACTGGTGGGGTGGCAGAGCGGCCTATTGCGTTTGCCTTGAGAGCAAATGTCCGAGAGGACTCCTGGGTTCAAATCCCAGCCCCACCGCATTGTCTCCGAGCGACTACGCGAGGAGCAATGCGTACACGCTGGGATTTGAGCCCTGCCAGTCGCGCGCAGCGACCGGCGGGAGCGAGCACGTCTGGCTCCGGTTCAAATCCCAGCCTACCGTTAGACTCACTTCGTTCGTCTAACGAACCTTTGCTCGCTACCGCTCGCAAAGACACCGTCAGACTCGCTTCGCTCGACTGACGAGCCCTCGCTCGCTACCGCTCGCGAGGACACCGCATTTTGCTGCGAACAACTCGTGAGCAGCAAATGCATCCGGGCTGGGATTTGAAGCAAACAAGTCACAGCCCGCGCAACGGAGTGAACAGGGATGTCTCGGCTGGCGTCGAACTTGTACAGTACCACTTTTTACAACCCTGTAACACCAAATGTGCGTATGGACGAGCAGCAGCGAGAAGAGTATCTCGCCGAAGTGAGACGAAAAGGGTCGACAATCGGTGCCTCGCTACCGGAGACAGTCGAGATCGGCGGCGACGAGATCAAACTTGGCGAGTTTCTCATCGAGACCAGAAAGCTCGATGCCGTCCCGGAGGAGGCAACCGCGAAGATTCAGCAGGCAAGAGAGGTGCTGGCTGCCGAGCGTGAAACCCGCGTCGACCGGCTCGAAACCGAGGCGCTCGACAAGGAGACAGCCGAACAGCTCGTCGATGAGATCAACGGGATTGATCGTGCACTGAACGCACTCGAAAACATCCGACACCCAAACTACGGCCAGCAGTCCGAAAGCCGGATCATCGAAGACCACAAGCGCTGGCTCGGGTTCGTCGACCAGATCAACAAGTAACCGGACAGCTGTCTTCCAGCAGTTTCACTTTCACTTTCAGGCTCCATTTTAATACCGCCCCCGCTGTACGTGTTGGTATGGCACAATCAACGCTCGATGATGAGGAGCTATTCACCGAGGCAGCCTCCGAGATGCGCGAGGATGTCGAAGCAGCACTCTCGGACGCACGCGAAGCACTCCCCGAAGCCGACGAACTCTGGGAGACAGAGGCCGACAACACACTCGGCGTGCTCAACGGACTGAGTACGGTGCTCGACGCCGACGAGGCCGAATCACACCTGCGAGAAGCAAAGAAGTGGTACGCCATGGGGAAAAAGGCAGACGCCTTCGAGGATGCCGAGGATCTGGCCGAGGAGATCGAAGCCGTCGAGGCAACGTTTTCCGACATCGAGACAGCGAGCGAGCAAGTCGACGAGCTCAAAAAGACCGTCCCACAGCTCAAATCCGCGCTGGAAGATGCAGCGGCCAACGAGGACGCAGACACTGACGCAGAGCCAGAAGCCGCTGAAGCCTAACCGTGTCGACGGTCGGGACGGGAGATGTCCCGCTCTGCAACGACGTCGATTAGCTCCGCGAGCCCTGTTGCCGCACGTTCGAGAAGTTCCTCCCCGAGTTCGCGAGTGCTATCGGTTGGATCACCGACCACACCGCTTTCGGAAAACTCCGCGGAGTCGTAGGCTAGATTCACACCCGACTGCCACTCACCCCACTGTGTTGCTGCCCCCTCGGCCGCGGCAGCGACCTGCTCTTCTCTGACGTACTCCTCATCNAGCGCAGCAAGCAGGCTCGTTTCGACCGGGCCACCGTGACCCATAGAGAGACCGAGCTCCGCAGGATCGACTGCGTCGAACCACGTGTATGAAACAGCGTACGCGGATTTCTCGCGGGTGAGGTTGCCACAGAGTTCCCGGAGTGCTGGGACGTTCCCGCCGTGGCCGTTGACGAGAATGATGCGATCCCAGCCGTGGTGTGCGAGACTTTCACAGAGTTCGCGGACGTACGCGCGAAAGGTGTCATCAGATACCCAGAGTGTGCCCGCAAACTGGCGGTGTTCCGCCGCAACACCGACAGGAACTGCCGGGCCGAGAATAGCGTCCCGCGTACTGTTGTCCAGACCCGCGCGGGCAACCGCACGCGCGGTGAACACGTCAGTTCCGAGTGGGGCATGCGGTCCGTGTTGTTCAGTACTCCCCACCGGCAACAGCGCAAGCTCTGTATCGAGATCAGCGGTCTCGGTCCAGGTCAGTTCGGTGAGTTCCATACCGGATACTCTGGTGGGATCAGGTTAAGCCATTTGGGAGAAAAAAGCGCTGAAAGCGCAACTGACAGTGTTGGGTTGAGAACCGACGGAAAACCACGGGCATCCGAAATACATAAGACACGATAACCGTAATCCCGACAAGAATGGTGGGAACCGGATCAACACTCTCGTCCGCGCTCCGGCACGCGCCGGTTGCCCAAGTCGACCAGACACAGACTGACGTGTTTAACAACCTCTATGACGTGTTTCTGGTGCTTGGCACGATTGTCGGCATCATCGTTATTTCGTACGCAGTGTACAACGCGCACAAGTACAGAAGCCATACTGAAGATGCCGAGGGACGGTACGACATCGAAGAAACGGCTCCTGAAGACGACGATTACGATGTCGCACGCCCAAGACGTGGCGAGATTCCGACAGGGCAGGGCAAAGGCGGTGGAAAAAAGCTGTTCATGTCGTTTGGACTCAGCGCGGTTCTCGTTCTTGGACTTATCATCTACTCGTATTCGCTTTTGCTGTACGTCGAAGATACGAGTGACAATCACGAAGATGCACTCGAAGTCGAAGTAGTTGGCTTCCAGTTCGGCTGGGAGTATGATTATGCAAGCGGCCTCCACAGTGACGATTACAGTATCAACACGGGTGATTTCGATAGCGTCGACGAGGAGGCGGAAGATGACGCCTTAGTGGTGCCAAGGGGAGAGGTCATACAGCTCGATGTAACCTCTGACGACGTGTTCCACAACTACGGCATCCCGGAACTCAGAGCGAAAACTGACGCCATCCCGGGTGATTACACTGATACCTGGTTCCAGGCTGATGA
>SL_4KL_010_BRINEDRAFT_10000818_pt1 | contig 16538 bp, 18 predicted proteins | sample SodLak_010_BRINE_2_FD_10664 | JGI IMG/M metagenome (IMG submission 10664)
GAAAAGGTATCTCGCCTCTGATTGCAGCTGTCTTACTTATAGCTTTTGTGATGTCTGTTGGAGGTCTTATGAGTGAATGGGTTTTGGAATTGACTGATGAGAGTACACAGGCTGCTTCGGATAGGCAATCAGATATTCTTGAGTGCAGTGGTAATACTATAGAGTTTTTGAATGTTGATCAAGAAAATGAAGAGGTTGAAGTTCTTTTGCAGGCTAGTGGAAGTAATCTAGGTGAGGTAACGGTAACTTCTTATCCTTCTTTGGAACAGAATCAGACTTTCTTGGAACATGATAGATCTATCAATTCAACGGTCTTAGAAGTAGGATCTGAACCGCAGGATAGAGTTTCTGCCTCTTCCATACGCTGTGATATTTCTACAGAAATCGAGATAAACTGAATAAACCATTTCTTCTAAAATATTAGTAGGTGTGGAGAGAGGTGTTAGAGCGACCTTCTCCTATAAATTCTCTATTTGACGCCTTTGACCAGTTTTCTGTCGTTTATTTCCCAGAATTTGATTTCTTGTCCTTCTGATACTTCCAGGTCGTCTGGTAGTTGCATTTCTTCTGTCTGGTATGTGTCCATGTCCATTACTTGTGCAATGTCTCCGTCTTTTGAGACTATTTGCCCGACTTTTTTGCTTATGTCTGGACTCATCATCATTGCGTCTCCCGGCTTAGTGATGTGCCGGTCTTTTTCGTCGAATACTCCACGTGCTTTTATTTTGGCTTTCGCTGACCCGTGTTTTCCTGGACTGGATTTGGAGACTCCTCTGACTTCACAAGGTTCTCCGTCTATCATTACGTAACTGCCTTTTCGAACACTTGATGCCTCTACTTGTTTCGGCATTATGGATCACTGAGTCGCCATGTCAATATCGGATTTCTTGATTGTTTTTCTCTCTGCGTGGTCTGCAACTTTCACTGCTTCACGTGCAATTTCTTCTCCCGCTTCTTCTACTGCGGCTTTTAGTTCTTCGACTGCATCTTTTGAAACTCTCTCTGCTCCTGCATTTCTAATGATTCTTTCGATTGGTGCGTTAGGTAAGCTCATTGGTAAATCACATCCTAAACTTAAATTAGACAACTTTTAATACCAAACGGTTCAAAAGACCACTTCTAACAAAAAACCTATCAGACACATCAAAAACCAATAAGCTAGAGTAAGTCTCAAAAAAACTATAAGTAGAAGAAAATTTAGCTGTTGTAAAAAAATTAAGAGGTAAATGCGTTAAAATCTTTATTTTGCCTCTCTACTTCTACAGAAACTTCTTTATACACTGATGGCTTGTTAGGTCGATAGGTTTTTTAGTCTGTGTGCGGTTTTTTGTGGTTATGAGTGGTAGGGTTGTTGATTCTAATGTTTTTCTTCACGGTCGGGGCGGTTTTGGTTTTGGCAAGGTTTTTTTGGTTCCTGAAGTGGTGGAGGAGCTTAAGAGTTCTAAGGGTAGGAATAATTTGACCAATATTGATTATGTGGTTAGGAATCCTTCTGAAGAGAGTTTGAAGGTGGTGAAGGGTAAGTCTGGTGATATTAATTCTCCTACATCTGAAGTGGATGAAAAACTTTTGGCGTTGGCTTTGGATATGGGAAACATCTTGGTTACAGATGATAAGGCTTTGCAGAATCTTGCTCTGCATTTGGGTGTTGGTTTTGAGGGTTTTCTTGATGAGCCTGCTTCTGATAAGTTTGAATGGATAAGGTTGTGTAGGAATTGTGGTTCAAAGGTTTCTGGTGAGGACTGTGGTTTTTGTGGTTCTAGCGAGGTTTTGAGGAGACAAGTTCGCTGTAATTCAGAATGAATTCTTTGCATAGTATAAGCATTATAGGTCCTAGTACTATGCCTTTGAGACCTAGAGTTAGTGGTCCTGCTATGAAACCTATGAATACGATTAGTGGGTGTTCGTTGAGTTGTCGGGCTCCTACGTAAGGTCTTAGGAATATTTCTGGTAGTATATTGACTACTAGTGTTCCGAAGACTAGTATTAGTGATCCTTTTATTGGTTCTCCGAAGAGAAGGTAGTAGCCTCCTAGAGGTGCGTAGACCATGAAGCCAGCTATTATTGGTAGTAGTGCTGCTATTGCTATGACGGTTGCCCAGAATAATGTGAATGGTATTGGGGTGGTGAAGAATCCTATTATGTATAGTCCGATTGCGGTCATTAGACCTATTATTCCTGCTACTAGTAGTTGTGTTAGGAATACTCCTCTGAAGATTGAGTCTGTTGAGTTGATTAGTGTTCTTATTATTTTTTGTTCATCTTTGGGGAGGCTTTCTATAACTTTGAAGAGTTTACCTCTTATTTTGCCTCCGTCTTTGAATAGGTATATTGTGGTTACTAGGTATATGGCTAGGTGTATCATTACTACGGGTATTGAGGCTAGTGTGCTGTGGAGGTAGTTTTCTAGTGTTATTGATAGACTGGTTATTGTGGAGGATATTTGGGCGCTGAAGTTTTCTGGTAGGTTGAATAGGGTGATTAGGTTGTCTATGTTTTGTTGTAGGTCGAATGCTATTACGTTTAGTGCTGTTATTATGTCTTGGAAGTTGTTTATGAATAGGAATACTGCTAGTGTTATTATTCCTACTACTGATGAGATTATTGTCAGTGAGGTTAGGTTGCTGTTTTTTATTTTTGTGTCTAGTCTTCTGTGAAGTCCTCTGAGTATGTATGCGGTGGCGGCTGCTAGTATTAGTGCGTCTAGAAATGGGTAGAGTATTGCTATGCTTCCCAAGACGAGTAGGAATGCGACGAGTAGTGTTTCTCTTTTGAATCTTGTGTCTTGGTCTGCCATGTTGTATGTTTTTGTTTTATTGATGCTTATCCATAAATTAGCTTCCCTACATGCTTGTTGTCACGACTCAATGAAAAACTTCGGGAAAGATATTTAAAACTTGTGGACACTTCTTAAGCTATAAGTTCCATACCAGTTAAACAAAACCATTATAATACAACCAACTCATCTCACAGAGGTATAAAAAAACTATGACTGACCAAGCGCATATCCCAAGAAGAGAATTCGATGACTACCAAATCCCAGAAGAATGGAAAGAAGAGGATAAGCAAGAAACAGAAGAACAAGAACAAAAACAGCAGGAAAAACCAGATCAAAACAAACAAAAAGAAGAAGATATAGAAAAAGGCGAAGGATACGAAATAAAAAGAGAAGAAGCTGAAGAAGGCGACACAGTACTAACATGTCCGGAATGTGAAGCACAAAGATTCAAACAAAACTCGGCACAAGGAGAACTAGTCTGCGTAGACTGTGGACTAGTAATCGACGAAAACCGTATCGACGAATCCGCAGAATGGAGAGCATTCAACGAACAAGAAAGAGAAAAGAAAGCACGAGCAGGACAACCATTAACATACACCAAACACGACATGGGAGTCTCCACAGAAATCGGAAAAGGAAGCGGAGAACTCTACAAAGTCAGCGGAAGCAAAAGAGCCCAATACTACAGACTAAGAAAATGGCACAAAAGACTCACCAAGTCCAAAGACAGAAACTTAGGGTTCGCACTATCCGAACTCAACTCTATGATCTCCAATCTAAATCTGCCCGAGTCTGTCCACGAAGAAGTAGCACGACTATACGAAAAAGCAGTCGACCAAGGACTAGTACGCGGAAGATCAATGGAATCAATCATCTCAGCACTACTCTACATCGTCGCAAGAAAACAAGGAACACCAAGAACACTCGACGAAATTTCAGATGCATCCGGAATCGAAAAAAGAGAAATCGGAAGAGCATACCGTTACGTAGCAAGAGAACTAGGACTAAGAATTTTACCAGCCAAACCACAAGACTACGTACCAAGATTCGCAGGAAAACTACAACTCTCAGGAGAAGTACAAGCAAGAGCAAGACAAATCCTAAAACAAGCAAGAGAAAAAGACCTACTCTCAGGAAAAGGTCCAACAGGACTCGCAGCAGCCGCACTATACATCGCAGCAGTCTTAGAAGGAGAAAAACGAACACAAAGAGAAGTAGCAGACGTAGTAGGAGTAACAGAAGTCACAATCAGAAACCGGTACAAAGAACTCGCAGAAAAACTTGGACTAGAAGAAGAACTAGAAGAAAAATCAAACTAGATCTGTAAAAAGCCTAGTTAACTTTACATATCATTTATTTTATATTTTTATCGTCTTAGAGGATTATAAATAAGGATAAGATCGAAAATTATCTTCAGCTACCGTCTTACTAACTTCCTAATTGTGTTCTTAAAGTAATTTGTTTTCTTCAGTTCTGCCTTCTGTTTGTCTGTGTCTAAGATTGCATACTGAGGCTTTAATGAGATTTTGCCTGTTGTTGCTAACTGTGTAGGTCTTGGCATTCCTACTGCTCCAGGATTTAACAAGTGTTTCTCTCCTATATATCTGTCTATTTGTTTGTGGTAGTGACCGAAAATAAATCCTTTGTACTGATCTCCTATTTCTTCTGCTACTTTTTCCAGGTCCAATCTGGGATCTAGGTTGTTTTTGTTTTTTGGATGGCTGTGGGAAATTAGGTATCCGTCTATCTCGTCTTGTTCTGGTAGTTTCTTTAACCATGTTTTTTGGTCTTCTGACAGGCTCAGCTGGGAGTGATGTGGTATGTACTTTATTATAGGAATGTTTTTGGTGCGCGGTGATTCTACGTAATGATCGTGATTACCTTTGACAGCTATATCAGCATTCTTTCTTATAGCGTTTACACATTTAGAAGGATTTGGACCGTTTCCCACGATATCTCCAGCAAACACTACTCTATCAACGTTATGTTTTTCAATTTCTTGGAATACTGTCTCAAGAGCTTTATAGTTTGAGTGTACGTCAGATATAACTCCAATCTTCATAAGAACTCTAATAGCGGGCAAGAATATTAAAAACAGAGTCTATTGATTTGGCAAAAAAGTTTTTTGGAGCNGCTTTCAGTTATTTTATAGGTTTTTTAAGGTGTTCAAGATATCTTCCAGCGGTGCATCTGTTCTTATTCCTGTTGGAGTGAAGTGTGTTCTTGATATAGGGTAACCGGTATCTCTAAGTTTTCCGATAATTTTCTCTCGTTTTGGCACCGGTTTTTTGAGTTGTGATGCTAGTTTGTGGACGTCATAAAAAGGTGTTAATATTTCTGATTCATCATGTATTTTCTCCAATTTTTCCCTGGTTTTAATCCATTCTCCCGGTATTTTTTCAAGCATGTGTTCTGTGAATCTTCTATCTGATATCTTGCCTGTCCATAGAGGTCCTGCTATCCTTGTTTTTTCACCACATCTTTCGCATTTTCCGGTTTTTTCAAGTTTTCTCCATCGGCATTGTGGGCAGTATGATAGGTGTCCTATGTTTTCCAAGTTTTTGTTTGTTCTTTTTTTGGACTCTGTGACTCTGCCTATTATTCTTGTGTAGTGTTTTTCGTGGAAGCAGATTTTGGGTTCAAATGATTTATCGTATCGGGCAAAGTTTTGGAAGGCTTCTTTTAGGTATATTCTTAGCCCTGTTTCGTGCATGAAACTGTTTTTGACTGGTTGGGATGCATATCTTCTTTTGCAGGTTTTGGTGTATGTGCCAGCAGTTACAGCGTTGTCTGTTGCAGTGAGTGCTACGAGGCTTTGGTGGTTGGCTGCTCTTGCTGTTGAGTCTAGGTAGTTTGTGAATGGTCCGAATGGATCTATGTCTATTAGGTGGAATCTGTTCCTGTTTTCGCTGAGAAGTACGTTGGCGTCTTTGTTAGTTATTTTGACGGTTTTCTTGATTTTGTTGTCTTTTACGCCTTTTTTTATACTTTCAACTGCTTTTGGGTTGGCGTCGTTGAAATGTATTTGTGTACCTGTTTTTGCGTATCTAAATCCTCTTATTCCGGAGGCTGAGAGAGGGTCACATATATGGAATTCTTCTGTATCTATCTTTTGTTTAAATACTTCTGCAGCTACTGTTGATATGTCTCTGTTGAGAATCATTTCTGGGTTGTAGAAAACGTTAGAGTCTTTGCTTGGCTCTTCGTCTTTGGTTGCGTGTAATATGTGTCCTCTCTCTTCCATTGATTTTAGGTAATAAATTTGATCAAGTCTTTTTATTAATCAGGAGGATTTTGGAGTTCGACCATAAATTTTATGTATATGTATTTAGAGAAGTCCTCTGGATAGGGTTTATAAGCCTTATTTGAGTTACCAGTTAATGCGGTGAGCTCCTTAAATTGACAAATGTAGTAACAGAGGTAAAAAAAGCCGAAAAAAAGGCAGAAAAAATAGTTGAAGAAGCACAAGAAGAAAAACAGAGAACTTTAAGAGAAGCAGAAGAAAGGGCAGAAGAAATAGTGGAGGAAGCACAACAAAAAGCAGAAAAGGAAAGATTGGAAAAAATGAATAGGTTCAAAGACGATGTAGCCGATGAAAAACAAGATATAATTGAACAAGGGACAGAAGAAGCAAATAAAATTCGTGAAGAAGCTGCAGAAAATATGGAAAAAACAAAAGACTTTTTATGGAAAAAATTTGAGTCAGAATATCTCTAAAGAGAGGTTGTTAGAAAATCAAACCAAAAGAAATGACCAAAATATCAGTTACAGGTACCAAGAAAGACCTGAAGAATGTTATAGACAAACTACATCAGTTAGAGGTATTGGACATAAGACATTATGAAGGAGAACTATCTACAGGATCACCTTTCAAAAGTTCCGAAGCAGTATCAGAACTCCTAGTAGACATAAGATCACTAAAATCCAAACTACCTGAACCAAACCAAAAAACTGGAGAGAAACCAGAATACCAAGACTTAGGAGATACTGTAAAAAAACTTAACAAAAGGGTAGAAGAACTTGAAGAAGAAAAATCTGAAATAAAAAAAGATATATCTTCTATAAAAGACCAAAAAAAATTCTTTTCAAAACTTAAAGGTACAGGACTTAAAATTGAAGAATTGGAAGGCACGGAAACACTTTCCGTATTCATAGGAGAAATCGACGAACAAAAGTTCCAACAAAACACCTCTTCTGACGCATACCAAATATGTAATGGAGAAAAAGCATCAGTCATATTCTACAAAAATGATGTTGAAGAATTTGAAAACAATATTAGAGAAGCTAGGAACAAGGAGTATAACCTAATTGAAACAGAATTCGAGGGCGAGGTAGAAGAAGTAATATCTAGCATAGAAAGTCTTAGGAAACAGTTAAAACAACAACTAAAATCAAAGGATCAGCAATTGCAAGAAATATCTGATAAATGGTCTGGACTTCTAAAAACCAAAGAAAGCGAATTAGATGAAGAAATACAGAAGGCTGAGGCACCTATAAAATTCGCATCAACAGAAAACAGCTTCATAGCAGAAGGATGGGTCCCTTCAGAGAAAATGCCTAAACTTGAAGAAGAATTAGCAAAAGTTACGAAAGGAAAAATACATGTACAAGAAGAAGATACCGAAGAAGAACCACCTGTGAAGCACAACAACAATAAACTGGTTAAACCCTTCGAAGATTTTACAGACCTTATCGCTGTACCCCGTTATAATGAAATAGACCCTTCTTTCATGCTTCTACTTACATTCCCACTGTTCTTCGGTCTAATGATAGGGGATGTAGGCTACGGTCTAACCAGTGCTCTAGTATTCCTTGCAGGCATTAAATACGTGCCTGAAGCCTCCGACATGTTTAAAGCACTGCTTTGGACATCAGCAGCTACAGTAATATTTGGTCTAATTTACGGAGAAATGTTTGGCTTCCAGATCTATGAATCACCATTCTACAGGGCAGATTATTGGACAGAAATATTCTACATTGCGCTAGGCATAGGAGTAGCACACATAAACATAGGTCTACTATTCGGAGCCTACAATGAATACGTGAATCATGGCTTAATGGAAGCCATCTACGCCAAAATATCATGGATAATCCTTGAAATAGCTGCAGTAGCAGGATACTTAATATACACTAGTATAGGTAGCACGCCAGGAACCGCAGTTATAATGGGTCTTGGAATACCGGCAATAGCAATGATCTACAAAGGAGAAGGGATGGAAGGTATAGTGGAGATACCAAGTCTACTATCAAATATAATATCTTACCTAAGATTATTCGGTGTATGCATGGCGGCATATACGCTTGCGGGTACAGCAAATGCTATAGCAGCACCAGCACTTACATCGGGAACAATACTTGGTATAACAGCAGGTATACTAATATTAATTGGAGCACACACAATGCTCACATTCATTAAAATCATGGAAGGCGCCATTCAGGGCATCCGACTCCACTATGTGGAGATGTTCGGATGGTTCTATGAAGGCGGCGGTAAAAAATACGCTCCATTCGGAGCAAAAAACAGTTAAAAAATATTTGAGGTGAAAACCAAACAAAAATGGCAGTAGACGGACTAGTAGCAATCGGTGCAGCAATCGCAATCAGCGTAACAGCACTAGCCACAGCATGGGCACAAGCAAAAATAGGAAGCGCAGGAATCGGAGCACTAGCAGAGGACGACGGACTATTCGGAAAAGTTTTCCTGCTAGCAGTAATACCTGAAACCATGGTTATATTCGGGCTAGTTGTTGCACTAGTTGTAACAGGATTCATTTAAAAAACTCAAAAAAGGTAGGAGGTGTTAAAAACCACTCCCTACCACTTTATTCATTTATTAAAAAAACCACGTGAAAAAGAATCAGAAAGGAAGTGAAAAACAAAAATACTATGGGACTAAAAGAAGTAAAAGCCGAAATCATAACAGAAGCTGAAAAAAAAGCAGAAAAAATAAAATCCAAGTCAGAAGAACAAAGAAAAGAAATTATAGAAGAAGCAGAGGAGAAAGCGGAAAGAATACGGGAAAAAAAGAATGAAGATCTGGAAGAAGAAAAAAAATCTTACCGCAAAAAAGCAGTATCCAACGCAAGAATGAAAGCCAAAGAACAGAAACTAGAGGCAAGAGAAGAATACCTGTCCAAGACCTTTGGAGAATTCAGAGAGAAAATCCGGAATATGAATGAGGAAAGAACAAAAAAGTACGTAGAAAACTGTCTAGAAAAGCCCAACTTTGAAATAGGTAAAGTAATAGGGTCAGAAAACCTTGAAAAGTACGTAGATCAAGAATTTGAAAAAAGTGATATTGATGGTCTAGTCTTAGTGTCTAAAGACGGGGATCGCAGACAAAATTTCTGCTTCGAAAAGATAGCTGAACAGTACAAAAACCAGTACAGAAACCAAGTAGCAAACAAACTATTCGAGTGAAAATGATGCTGAACCGAGATTACCCTTACATGTATGCCAGAGTAAGCGCTAAGAAAGCAAAACTCTTGGAGAAAAGAGATTATGAAGAATTATGGAAGATGCAGCCAAACGGGATAGCAAGAAAATTAGGTGAAGAAGACTATAAAGAAGATATAGACGAACTCGGTTCAGAACATGACGGAGTAACACTAGTAGAACTAGCACTGATGAGAAACCTTTCAAGAACCATGAAACATTTAGTGGAAATATCGCCGGATAAGAAAATTAAAACAGTGATAGAAACATATCTAAGAAGATACGACATATTAAGCATTAAAAGGCTCTTAAGATGGAAAAAAGGAGGAGAAGAAGGAGAACTGACAAGCTTCCTACTCCCTGTGGGGAGGTACACTGTTGAAGAATTTAAAGAACTATCTCAAAAAGAATTCGAAGAAATAGTGGATGAAATTGAATTTCCTGAAAGCAAAATAGACTATCAAGACAAAATAAGAAACAGAGAAGATCTAAGAAAATTAGAGAGAGATCTTGACAGAGCGTACTACGAAGACTTAAACAGTATAAAAAACAGTACTGGCAGCAAATGGTTCGATGAATTTATAGAAAGAGAAATAGAGTATGAGAACACTAAGATAGCCTTGAGACTTAAAAATCAGGGTCTAGAAGCTGAAGAAATTAAAGAATGGCTAGTATCGGGAGAACAGAAACAACTCGTTGAAAAAGTAATAGGCTCCAAAAACATCGAAGAAGCTATTGAAGCCGTAGAGAGAGGTACAGAAACCATCATCAGAAGAAAAAGCAGTATAGAAGAAGTAGAACACAGACTAGAGATCGAAAGACTTAGAAAGGCGTTAAAAGATGTACATATAGAGCCTTTAAGCGCCACATCAATACTAGGATATATTGTAGCTAAGATAACAGAGGTAAAAAACCTTAGGATGCTGATAAGAGCTAAAGAAACAGGTATACAGAACGAAGAAACAATAAAACAAAAACTGGTGGTGGCTTAAAAATGGGGGAAAAAGAACAGAAAAAGAACATAGCAGTAATAGGAAACACAGAATTCACACTAGGATTCAAATTAGCAGGAATTCAAAAAGTGTTCGACAAAAAGAACTACCAAAACAAGATCAAACAACTAACCCAAAGAGAAGATATAGGAATACTAATAGTACAAAAAGAAGATCTAGAAAAACTACCATCAAACACAAAACAAAAAATAGAAGCATCAGTAGATCCTGTAGTAGTAACCTTATCAGAAGAAGCAGAAGCTACAGGTCTACAAGACAAAATACAGAAAGTTATCGGGATCGACTTATCATAAAAAACAATACTAAAGGTGAAAAATTAAACAAATGACAAAACAAACATCAGTGCAAAAAGAAGAAGCTGACGGAGAAATCTACAAAGTAGCAGGACCGGTTGTAATAGCCAAAGGAATGAACCCTCAAATGTATGACGTAGTACAAGTGGGTAAAGAAGGACTAATGGGGGAAGTAATCCAGATAGAAGGAGAAAAAAGCTATATACAAGTATACGAAGACACAACAGGAGTAAAACCAGGAGAACCAGTCCACAACACTAAAGAACCATTATCAGTAACACTAGGACCAGGACTACTAGGAAGCATTTACGATGGTCTTCAAAGACCACTAGTAGAACTGCAAGAACAAACAGGGGACTTCATCGAAAGAGGAGAAGACGCACCAGGAATAGAACAAGACAAAAAATATAACTTCCAACCAAAAGTTGAAGAAGAAGACACAGTAGAACCAGGAGACGTTATAGGGGAAGTTGAAGTAGAATATGGAGCTCACAAAGTCCTACTACCACCGAAATGTGAGGAAGGAAAAGTAGAAAAAATCCTGGAAGGAGAACACACAGTAAAAGACACAATACTAGAACTTGAAGACGGGACAAAAGTTTCAATGCAGCAAGAATGGCCTATAAGAGAACCCCGACCAGTACAAGAAAACCTTAGACCAGAAGTACCACTTACAACAGGACAGAGAGTGCTAGACGGTCTATTCCCATTAGCTAAAGGAGGAACTGCGGCAGTACCTGGAGGATTTGGAACAGGAAAAACAGTAACACAACAAAGCCTGGCGAAATTCTCCGACGCCGACATAATCGTATACATTGGATGTGGAGAAAGAGGAAACGAAATGACAGAAGTACTGGAAGAATTTCCAGAACTAGAAGATCCACAGACAGGAGATAAAATAATAAACCGGACAGTACTAATTGCAAACACTTCAAACATGCCAGTAGCAGCAAGAGAAGCAAGCATTTACACAGGAGTTACAATTGCAGAATACTTCAGAGACCAAGGACTAGACGTTGCACTGATGGCGGACTCCACAAGCCGTTGGGCAGAAGCGATGAGAGAAGTAAGCGCAAGACTAGAGGAGATGCCTGGAGAAAGAGGTTACCCTGCATATCTTTCAAGCAGATTGGCAGAATTCTACGAAAGAGCAGGAAGAGTAGAACCTCTAGGTCTGGAAGAACCAGGAAGCGTATCAATAGTTGGAGCAGTTTCACCTCCGGGAGGAGACTTCTCAGAGCCAGTAACACAGAACACATTACGTGTAGTCAAAAACTTCTGGGCACTAGACAGTGACCTAGCGGAAAGAAGACATTTCCCAGCAATTAACTGGGATACATCATACTCCGGATATGGAGATATGTTATCCGACTACTTCGAAGAAAACGTTGACATGGACTGGAGCAGCAATATCCAAAGAATGAAAGATATCCTACAAAAAGACTCAGAATTACAGGAAACAGTACAACTCGTAGGAAAGGACGCACTACCAGACCGTGAGAGGCTCACACTAGAAATTGCAAGTATGATAAAGAAATTCTACCTGCAGCAAAACGCATTCCACTCCGTAGATGAATACAGCGACCCACAAAAAACATTCGACATACTCGAACTCATCCTAGAATGGGGAGATCAAGCCTATGAAGCACTAGAGGAGGAAGCATTAGTCCAAGAAATAATCAATCTGGACTCCAAAAACAAGATCTCNGAGCTTAAATTCAACGAAAACTACGAGGAAATCAGAGAAAATATTCAAAACCAGATGAAAGAAGAGTTCAAAGAGGTAACAAACTAATGAGATCGCTACCTGAAGAATCTGGACAAAATCACGGTCTAAGATCAATTTTAGAGGGTGAAAACTGATATTATGACGCAACAAGAATACCAAACAATCAAAGAAGTTAAAGGACCACTTGTATTTGTAGAAAAAACCGACGACATCGCCTATGGAGATATTGTAGAAGTTGAAACTCCTGAAGGTCAGGTTAAGAAAGGAGAAGTACTTGAAACCAGTAAAGATGTAGTAGTTGTACAAGTATACGAAGAAACACAGGGAATTGGACAAGATGCTAGAGTAAGATTCCTAGATCAAAACGTGAAAATGCCGTGTACAGAAGACTTACTAGGAAGGGTTCTCGACGGTACAGGACAACCAGTTGACGGAGGACCAGAAATTGTGCCGGAGACCGAAGAAGATATTGTAGGGCAAGCAATCAACCCGTACAGCCGCGAACTACCTGAAGACTTTATACAGACAGGTATATCCACAATAGACGTTATGAACACTCTGGTCAGGGGTCAAAAACTACCAATCTTCTCAGGAAGCGGACTACCACACAACAAATTAGCAATGCAGATCGCCCGACAAGCAGACGTAAAAGGAGAGGATGAAGAGTTTGCAGTAGTATTCGCAGGAATGGGTATAACAGAAGAAGAGTCCCAAGACTTTATCGAAGAATTCAGAGAAACCGGTGCATTGGAAAGATCGGTAGTATTCCTAAACAAAGCAAGTGATCCAGCACCAGAAAGAATAATCACTCCCCGAATGGCATTGACCACTGCAGAATATCTAGCGTACGAAAAAGGGATGGAAGTACTTGTGATAATGACTGATATGACCAACTACTGTAACGCCCTACGTGAAGTATCAGCAGCAAGAGAAGAAGTACCAGGAAGAAGAGGATATCCCGGATACATGTACACAGACCTAGCAAACCTCTATGAAAGAGCAGGTATAATAGAAGGAAGAGAAGGAAGTGTCACACAAATCCCAATCTTAACTATGGTTGGAGACGACATGACCCATCCTATCCCAGACCTAACAGGTTATATCACCGAAGGACAGATAGTAGTCGGCAGAGACCTGGACAACCAAGGCTACAAGCCGCCAATCAATGTACTTCCAAGCCTAAGCAGGCTGATGGATAACGGTATAGGAGAAGGATACACGCGCGAAGATCATGGAGATGTGAAAGATCAAGTATATGCAATGTATGCAGAAGGACAAAGCCTTCGTGACCTAGTAGCAATCGTTGGAGAAGACGCTCTATCAGACAAAGATGAAAAAATCCTTGACTTCACCAAAAAATTCGAAAAACACTTTGTAAGCCAAGGCAACCACGAAGATAGGGAAATTGAAGAATCACTAGACTTAGCGTGGGATCTCCTATCACTAATACCGTCAAGTGAACTGACAAGAATAGACGAGGAGACAAGACAAGAATACATTGAAAACCGGGAAACATCATTTCAACAAGAAGAATAAACAGAGGAACTAAACACTAACCAACCCTATTCACTGTCTATTCCAATAAAAATCCTTTTGAGACCAAAAAAGACTTAGAAAAAAATTACAATGAGCCAAGACATAAAACCGACAAGAAGCGAAGAAATAAGACTAAAAGACCAGATAGAACTGGCAGAAAACGGTCACGGAATCCTAGAGAAAAAAAGAGATGGACTAATCCATGAGTTTATGGAGATAGCAGGAGAAGCCAAAGAAATAAACCAAGAACTAGCAGACTGCTACTCGCAAGCACGCCTGAAACTGGTACTTGCAAAAGTATACGATGGAGAAGATACCATAAAATCCAATGCTTTCCCCATAAACAATGAACCAAAAATATCATCTTCAACAAGTAACATAATGGGTGTAGTAGTACCAGAAATACAATCTGAAGGGATCAGAAAACAGATAACTCAAAGAGAATATGGAATAACTTCTTCGACATCAAGAATAGATTCTGTAGCTGAGGAATACGAAAAACTCTTGGAAAAAATTGTTGATGCGGCAGAAACACAGACTAAGATACTGAAACTGCTTGAAGAAATTGAGAAAACTAAAAGAAGAGTGAATGCGCTTGAACACAAAGTAATACCTGAACAGAAAGAAGCACTGAATAAGGTCTCACAGATACTGGAAGAAACAGAAAGAGAAGAAACATTCAGAATGAAGAAAATAAAAGAAATGCAAGAGGAATAGTAAGAATCGGTGTATAGGAGAGACCTCTACTTAATCCTTCTTATTCTTCTTCTTTTTTGTTCTCTGCTTTTTTCTCTGCTTTCTCATCTAGGTTAGGAACCATTTCTTCTGTTTCTGCTGCTTTTGCTATTGAAGAAGTGTCCATTTTAGGCGTTATGTTTTCTGCTTCTTTTTCTTCCTTCATTTTCTGTAGGTCTCTTCCAACTTCTGATACAAATTCTTTGGTCTCGTTTTTGAGGTCGTAGATTTCTTTCTCGTTGACTTCGTCCATTTCTCTGTTTTTAATTTTCTCTATAACGCTTTCCCATCTGTCAAACATTTCTACGTGATCTTCCTCCACGTCTAGGTTTTCTGCCACTACTTCTGGCAGTTTTTCCCGGTCTTCTGGTGGCTGTATGTCTCTTGCTTTTAGTGCTGCGACGTTGGCTTTGAGGAACTGTTTGTAGTCTTCTACGACGTTTTGTACTTTTTTCTGTGCTCCTAGTTGGCTTACTAATTGATGCATTCTTCTTACGAAGTCGTCTGCTTTTTCCAGGTTTTCTTCTACTTGCTGTCCTTTTACTTCTTCAGGGTTTTTCTCTCCAATGTCTCCGAAGTCGTATAGTTCTTGTGCTATTTCTACGTATTCTTCTTCTAGGAGGTCGTTTTCTACAAACATTTCGTTTAGTACTTCCGGTACTTTTTCTTTTGGTGGCGGGTTTTTACCTTGTAGCATTATCGGTGCTTGTCCTGCGTTTGCCATTACTTGTTCGAGTTCGTGTGGTATCGAGGAGTTGAATTTTTTCTCTGCTTTTTTGTATCCTACTGCTGCTAGTTTTAACCGTTTTTTAACACTTTCTTGTGTTGCAGATATTTTCCCTCTTTGTAGGAGTCTCTTTGCAGGCATGAACAATCCTGTGTCGTATACGGGTTCTCCATGTCTTACTGCTTCGATTGCTAGGGGTTCTCCCTTCCTTAGTGAGTCCCAGAATTCTGTTAGGAATGGGAAGTATTGTATTGTTATTCTGTCGTCTGTTTCTTTTGCCGCTTCTGTTACTTTGCGTTGTATTTTTTTTCTTGCGTCTTCGGGTACATCTTCTCGTAGTTTGGTGTCATCTAGTATTACAAGTGTGTCGATGTCGGAGTCGTGTCCGTGTTCGCCTTTGGCTACGCTACCCCATACTGCTACTACTTTTAGTTTGTCTCCTAGTTTTTCTTCTAGTTTGTCTGAGAACTCTTCTGCTGCCTTCATGCGGCGTTCTTGGCTTTTTTGCCGCATTTCTTTCATTTTTTCTTTGGAACTCATGGAATCACACTTCAATTTGTTGGAATGTAACCTTAAAAACTTTCCCAACGATTGTTACTACATGGTAGATAAAAAACAACTTGTGGAGTATATAAGTTTCGCAGACGCCCACGAAAGCTACACCTCCGAAACAGCTGAAGAGATATACTCAGAACTCTTCGAACAAGAAAAATTCTCCGAACCAGACTACATACTACTCCAAGGAGGACCAAACCAAAAAGAAGAAACACAAAGATTCAAAGCATTTAGACACCTTATCCAAGCTACGGAAAACATACCTCACGTAATAACAACAGAGTCATATAAGAAAAGAATAAACAACTCGGAAATATCTGAAAATGATCTAATTTACGAAAAAATAGTGCCGGAAAGCACGATGGACGAAATAAACCAGATAAACCAGAGACTATCCGGAAATGACTCTGTAATTGCAGTAACAAGCGACTACCATGTACCAAGAACAGAAGAAATAATGAATGAAGAAATATCTGAAGAAAACAACTACCTAGTTTTGGGAGCACAACTATCTGAGAACGAACACGAATACAGTTCAAAATGGAACTCAGAAGCAATAAGAACATTTTTACCACAGAAACTCAAGGATATAGGTAAAAAATACTTCAGATAAAAAAGACACAATCTACTTATATTCTTCCTCACTCCATTCCTGAATCTTCTGATTCTCAATAGCCTGCCGGCTAGAATGAGTGTGTTCAAACTTTTCAGCCTCTAACAAGCCATCTAAAGGTGC
>SL_4KL_010_BRINEDRAFT_10000819_pt1 | contig 16538 bp, 13 predicted proteins | sample SodLak_010_BRINE_2_FD_10664 | JGI IMG/M metagenome (IMG submission 10664)
CAATTTATGATGGTGCCGTTCAATTTCTTAAACCGTAAACGGACCGCCGACTACATTGATACGGGGCGATGGTCTGCGAAGGCTATCAAAGAGGCTAAAAACTTCGGCAATGTACATGTTTCATTTAGCAGCAAAGATAGCGGCTATACTTCTGTTCCTAAACAAAGCGAATTAATCCACTCCAAGTCTCCTGCATATCTGCATTACACAAGTAATAATACCGTAGCTGGAACTCAGTTCTCTACAGAACCTATAGCCGATGCACCTCTTGTCTGTGATGCATCCTCTGATTTTCTTTCCCGGCCGATTAATCTCGATAAATTCGGTTTGATTTATGCCGGTGCCCAGAAAAACCTTGGACCTGCCGGCGTAACGGTTGTGATGCTAAAGGATTCGTTTCTTGAAAATCAACGATGTGAAACGATTCCAACTATTTTAAACTATAAAACCCATACAGATGGGATTTTTAACACCCCTCCTGTTTTTCCCGTCTATATGGTGAATTTAGTTCTCGAATGGATTCAACAAAAAGGCGGAGTGGAATACTTTCAGGCATATAATGATCAAAAAGCCAATCTACTTTACAATGAGATAGACAGGGATGATTTCTACAGAGGAGCTGTCAACAAAGATTCACGTTCGAAAATGAATGTTACATTTCGGTTGTATGATGAAGATTTAGAACCCATCTTCATACAAGAGGCTGAAAAAAGAGGTTTAGTTGACTTAAAAGGACATCGTTCTGTAGGTGGAATCCGTGCCAGCATTTACAACGCTTGTGATATGGAAAGTGTAGANGCGCTGGTNAANTTCATGCANGANTTTCGNTCTTCTAAAGGCTAACATCAACCCGAAAGATCTATAACAAGCCGAAAATTGTTAAAATATGATCGAGGCTGTTTGGCACAAAAAGGAGTAGATATAGCACTCCCCAGATAGCTCCGGCTATGTGTGCCTCATGATTGACCTTCCCAACTCCTCTCTTACTCTCGTAAACACTGTATGCAAGAAATGCTAAGCCAAAAACCCACGCGGGTATCAGTATAGGCAACAAAATAATGATGATAGTATCTGTAGGAAATAGAAATATATATCCGAAAAGAACACTTTCTACCCCTCCGGATGCTCCAAGAGTAGCATAATTGGGGTCGTCTTTATGCTTAATAAGTGACGGCAGTGCAGATACACATATTCCTGAGAGATAGAGAGCTATATATTGAACCGCGCCCAACGTCTGTTCAAGTACAATCCCAAAAAAGAAAAGTACAAACATGTTCACCAAAAGGTGCCCCATACTTGCGTGCAAAAAACCTGATGTAACGACCTCGTACCATTTCTGCTCATGCACAGCTCTGTGAGGGCGCAACATCCCTATATCCAATATTTTACTATTTACATAGAGGGCTGCAAGGGAAATCACACAAGTAACTGCTATTATTATAAGTGTGTAGGTCATCAACTATTATATTCCATTTTTTAAATCAAACCGAAGATAATCAAAGCTCTTTCGAAAACGAATAGAACTAACAACAATCAGGTTTGATGTCTGATTTTTTTATAATTTCTCAACAACAAAAAAACTTCCATCAAACCGCGTATGCACTACAGATATTCTCATTTATTTTTATTAGTGATCGTCATGATTTTCTTGGCCTCTTGCGGTACAATTCGCAGTACAGAATCTACAAGAGTTCTGGATACAGGAATTGCCAGTTGGTACGGGCCTGATTTTCATGGCAAACTTACCGCCAATGGCGAAACGTATGACATGGATGATTTAACAGCCGCACACCGAAGCCTTCCATTCAACACTGTAGTTAAGGTCACTAATTTAGATAATGGACAGTCCGTGACCGTTAGAATTAATGATCGCGGCCCTTATGTTGGAAACAGAATTATCGATCTTTCGCGCAAAGCAGCAGAAAAGATCGATATGAAAAATGCCGGTACAGCAGAAGTACGGATGGAGCTGGTTGAAGAGGGAGACCGGCCGGTAACGCGTGCCAGTGCCACCAGTACAGAACGGTTTACAGTCCAATTGGCTTCCTACAACAATAGATCAGATGCAGAAGCTGCATCCAATGAAATCAGGGGATCGAGAGTGGAGGCAGTACAGTTTGGAGATCGAACTGTTTACCGTGTCTACTACGGGCGATATCGCAGTGAAAGCAATGCCAGACGTGCACGCAGAGATTTATCACGCCATGGTCATGAAGGATTCGTAAAACAAATTGAACTCTGATTAAATTATTTCCAAAACGTTGGATTGATTACCTACCAAATCTGGTTACGATACCTTTGACAACAATAAATTGACTATGAAAAAGAATATTATCGTTATCGGGAGTGGTTTTGGGGGATTAGCAACCGCTTCAAGGTTATTATCGCAAGGGCACGACGTAACAATTTTTGAAAAGCGTGACAAACCGGGCGGGCGGGCTTACGTATACGAAATAGATGGATTTAAATTCGACGGTGGCCCCACAGTTATCACTGCTCCATTTATGTTCGATGATATTTTCGCTGCTGCCGGCAAAAAAAGAGAAGATTATATAGAATTCGTACCGTGCAATCCATTCTACCGGATTTTTGACTCGGATGGAGAATCATTCGATTATAACAATGATCATGAGTTTACGCTGGGTGAAATTGAAAAACGAAACCCAACTGATAAAGCTGGATACGAAGCGTTTTTAAAAACCACAAAAGCTATTTTTGATAAAGGGTTTGTGGAGCTGGCAGATAAGCCATTCCTAAAATTCACAGACATGTTAAAAGTAGCTCCGGATCTCATCAAACTGCAATCTTATAAGTCCGTATACAAATATGTATCTCAGTACATTGATGATGATTTTCTGAGACAGTGCTTCTCTTTTCACCCTTTGTTAGTAGGTGGCAATCCGTTTGATACCACTTCTATCTACGCTATGATTCACTACCTCGAACGAGAGTGGGGAGTTCACTACGCCATGGGTGGTACAGGGGCTATTGTTAATGCGATGGTACAACTTATTGAAGAACAGGGCGGCACTATTCTTCTGAACTCCGAAGTAGACGAAATTCTTGTTGAAAATGGACAAGCCGAAGGTGTACGTCTTAAGAATGGTGATGTACATAAAAGTGATATTGTAGTATCCAATTCTGATGTGGCGTTTACCTACAAGAATTTGATTGATAAGAAGCACCGAAAGAAATACACNGATAGAAAAATTGAACGGACAAAATATAGTATGTCGCTATTTGTAATATATTTCGGTACTAAAAAACGCTATCTCGATTCCGGGCTTGCCCATCATAATATTATCTTAGGTGAACGATATAAAGGCCTTCTCGAAGATATATTTCATAAAAAACACCTGGCTGATGACTTCTCGCTCTATCTGCACATGCCGACGATCACCGACCCGTCGATGGCTCCTGAGGGTGGTGAAGGGTTTTACGTGCTCTCCCCAGTTCCTCACCTCGACAGCGGCACAGACTGGAACGAAATGGGACCAAAATACAAAGATGCCATTCTCGATTTCCTAGAAGAGAATTATCTCCCTGATCTAAAGGAAAATATCGTGGCGGAGCACTACATCGATCCACTTCATTTTCGGGATACCTTAAACAGTTATAAAGGGTCAGCTTTTTCTGTTGAGCCACTGCTCACTCAATCAGCTTGGTTCCGTCCTCATAACCGTAGTGAAGATGTTGATGATCTCTATTTTGTTGGAGCCGGCACACATCCAGGAGCAGGATTACCGGGCGTTCTTTCATCAGCAAAAATTGCTGAAAATTTGATAGGAGAGCTGAAATAAAAAACCGTCTGACTTTAAAGTAAGCAGTCAGACGGTTTGGAATGTTTTACTGATTCAGCGATTCCTGAAGCTTATCCCAATCAGCGAGAAAGCGTTCTAAGCCGATATCTGTCAATGGGTGCTTCAGTAGTTGATCTATCACCTTTAGAGGCATTGTCGCAACGTCAGCCCCCAAACGCGCAGATTCAAGCAAGTGCATCGGGTGGCGAATGCTTGCAGCCAGTATTTCAGTTTCAAATCCGTAATTGTCGTAGATCGCACGGATATCGGCGATTAACTGCATGCCGTCTGTTGAGATGTCATCAAGCCTACCAATAAAAGGAGAAATGTATGTTGCACCGGCTTTGGCTGCCAATAGTGCCTGAGTAGGTGAAAAACAGAGCGTACAGTTCGTTTTAATTCCTTCATCACTAAATGTTTTTATCGCTTTAATTCCATCTTTTATAAGTGGAACCTTCACAACCACATTGTCAGCAATTGAAGCAATGTTTCTCCCCTCTTCTACAATCTCTTCATATTCTGTAGAGATTACTTCTGCAGAGACATCGCCATCAACGATATCACATATTTTTGCTATATGCCCTTCGAAGTCTTCAACACCAATTTTCATGCAGAGGCTTGGATTAGTTGTTACACCATCCAGCACACCTAAATCGTGTGCTTCTTGAATTTCACTGAGATCAGCTGTATCAATAAAAAATTTCATTATATAAGATTTGATTTATGGAGTTCGTTGATATAGTATAAATTATGAAATAAATCGTGCACTTTCTTTTATAGATCACGGTTGTTTTAGTATTTTAATACAAATACTACCAACTTAAAAAATTACTTATAACCATGAGCAAATCAGGAAAAGGTTTTACTTTAGGCTTTATAACCGGGATCACAGCCGGCACTGTTGCAGCATTATTGTTTGCACCCGATACCGGAAAAAATACACGTGGCCTTATTTCGTACCGCTTTAGCTCTTATTTGGATGAACTTAATACTCTAATCGATAAATTAAAGGATGAGAAAGAGAAAATTACTTCTCAAGCCAAANAAGANAGNGATAAAGTNGTAAGTGATGCCAAACAACGTGCAGATGATTTAATCAAAGAAGCTGAACAGCTTCTCGAAAATATTGAGAANTCTAAATAGTATTCAGCAAAAATTATTATCAAAAAAAAAGGCCCTGAAAACTTCAGGGCCTTTTTTGTTTTAATCTTCTTTGTCNGAACCCGAATCGTCGGCTCCAAGTGTTTCAAACACTTTTTCGACCTCCTCATCGGTTTCGTCGTATTCCGCTCTGGAACCAACAATTAGATCGTCGTACTTATCAAGACCTGTACCAGCTGGTACTTTGTGTCCAACAACCACATTCTCTTTCAAGCCTCGAAGCATATCTTTTTTCGCCTCGATAGATGCTTGTGTAAGAACTTTTGTGGTTTCCTGGAATGATGCGGCTGACAACCAACTTTCTGTTGATAGAGCAGCGCGTGTAATTCCAAGCAAGATTGGTTTCGAAATAGCCGGTTCAGCTTCTCGAGTAACAACCTCTTCTTTATCTGCCTTAATCAGTTCATTATTGATCTTACGAACGTCACGTCGGTCTAATGTCTGACCCAATTTCAGGTCACTTCCACCTACATTGGTTACAACAAATTTACCAATCAGCTCATCATTTTTGTTGTTGAGTTCGAAACGGTCAACTTTATCTCCTTCGAGATACATTGTATCACCCGGATCGGTAACTTCAACTTTCTGCATCATGGTTCGCACAATTACTTCAATGTGCTTGTCATTTATCTTCACACCCTGTAGTCGATAAACTTCCTGGATTTCATTAACCAGATAAGATTGTACAGCGTATGGGCCCATAATGTTCAAGATCTCCTGTGCAGGAATGGTTCCATCCGAAAGTGCCTGTCCGGCCCTAACAAAATCATTCTCCTGAACAAGAATATGCTTGGAAAGTGAAATCAGATACTTCTTCTCATCCGTACCGTCTTTACTTTCAACAATTACTTCTTGTGAGCCACGCTTACGGCCACCCATCTTAACAATACCGTCAATTTCTGAAACAGCTGCGGGATCGCTTGGTGAACGTGCTTCGAACAGTTCTGTAACACGTGGAAGACCTGCTGTAATATCCTTCGATTTAGAAGCAGCACGTGGAATTTTCGCCAATACTTGTCCTGCCTGAACTTTTTCACCATCTTCGACAGTAATATGAGTTTCTACAGGTAGAGTACTTTCGCGAATTTTGTCATCCTTGCCTTTCACTACAAGTGTAGGTACAAGTGATCTGTCTCTGGAATCGATAATTACTTTTTCACGGTGACCGGTTTGAGAATCGGTATCAGCCGTAAAGGTAACTTCTTCAATGATATCTTTGTACTCAATGGTACCCTCAATTTCACTAAAGATAAGTGCGTTATATGGATCCCACTTACTTAGTGGCATTCCTTTCATCACTTTATCACCCTCTTCTACCATCATTTCTGCACCGTAAGGCACATTGTAGGTATTCAAGACACTTCCATCTTCTCCGACAATCTTCATTTCACCGGCACGGCTTAGAACCACATTGTGTATCTCTTCGCCATCATCGTATTCAACAACCCGGAGGTTCTCAAATTCAATTTTACCATCAAATTTAGCTTTGTGCTGAGAGTCAGCCTCCATTCGAGAAGCCGTACCACCAACGTGGAATGTTCTAAGTGTCAACTGTGTACCTGGCTCACCAATTGATTGAGCTGCAATAACACCTACAGCTTCACCAACTTGAACCATTCCTGTTTTAGACATATCACGTCCGTAACACTTGGCACAAACACCACGCTCAGTTTCACAAGTAAGTACTGACCGAATCTCTACTTCTTCAATAGATGTTTCGGCAATTTTACTTGCTACTTTTTCCGTAATTAGTTCGTTTGGTTCACTAATAACCTCATCACTAATTGGGTCAACTATTTCGTGCATTGACACTCGGCCAACAATACGATCTTCAAGGCTCTCGATAACATCTTCGTTATCCTTCAGCGCCTGCATTTTAATTCCCCGCAGAGTACCACAATCTTTTTCGTTGATAATGATATCCTGGGAAACATCTACAAGTCGTCGAGTTAGATAGCCGGCATCCGCTGTTTTTAGCGCTGTATCAGCTAGACCTTTACGAGCACCGTGAGTTGAGATAAAGTACTCAAGTACGGTTAGTCCCTCACGGAAACTGGAGAGAATTGGATTTTCAATTACCTCGTTTCCTTGCTGCATGGAACTTTTCTGTGGCTTTGCCATCAATCCACGCATACCACCGAGCTGTCGAATCTGCTCTTTTGAACCACGAGCACCTGAGTCAGCCATCATATAGACAGCATTAAACCCATCTTTATCTTCGGTTAAGCTCTTAAACAGCGTTTCAGATACACGGTTTGTGGTACTTGTCCACTTATCAATAACCTGATTGTAACGCTCATTATCAGTAATGAAACCCATCTCATATCGGTCCTGGATTTCAGCTACATCACTTTGCGCTTTATCGATTAGCTGCTGTTTTTCATCCGGGATGATAATGTCTTCAAGGCTGAAAGAAAGTCCACCTACAGTAGCTTTTTCAAACCCTGTGTCCTTCATATTATCGAGGAAAGTGGCCGTTTCAACTGGTCCAACTCCGTTATATATATCTCCAATGAGATTTCGAAGTTCTTTTTTACCTAATGTTCTGTTAAAAAAGCCAACTTCGTCCGGAATAATATTATTGAATAGTACACGGCCTGTAGTAGTTTTCACCAATTCCCGTTTCATGGATCCGTCATCTTGTTTAACCAAGACCCGAACATTGATCTTGGCGTGCATATCAAGTTTCCCTTGATCATATGCTACCAAAACCTCATCGGTATCAGTGAAAGATTTACCTTCACCCATTTTGCCATTACCCATCTTGGTCATGTAATAGATACCAAGAATCATATCCTGTGATGGTACCGCAACAGGGCCACCACTAGCAGGACTTAAAATGTTATGCGATCCAAGCATCAATACAGAAGCTTCCATAACCGCATCATGGCTTAACGGCAAGTGAACAGCCATCTGATCACCATCAAAGTCAGCGTTAAATGCAGTACATGAAAGTGGATGCAAGCGAATAGCTTTATCTTCAATCAATACCGGCTGATACGCCTGAATACCTAACCTGTGAAGTGTAGGTGCACGGTTAAGAAGCACAGGGTGTCCATCAATTACATTCTCAAGAACTTCCCATACAACCTGATCTCGTCGATCAACAACTTTCTTCGCACTTTTTACGGTTTTTACATAACCACGTTCAATCAGTCGTCGAATGACAAATGGTTTGTAAAGCTCAATGGCCATCTCTTTTGGAAGACCACATTCGTGCATTTTCAAGCTTGGGCCAACAACAATTACGGAACGGCCTGAATAATCAACACGCTTACCGAGCAAGTTTTGGCGGAAACGTCCACTTTTCCCTTTCAGCATATCACTGAGGGATTTCAGTGGTCGGTTGTTATTTCGTACCGCGTTAGATTTTCTTGAGTTATCATAAAGAGAGTCTACAGCTTCCTGGAGCATTCTCTTCTCATTACGGAGAATAACGTCAGGAGCTTTTATATCCATCAACCGCTTCAATCGGTTATTACGGATAATTACTCGTCTATAAAGATCATTGAGGTCTGATGTAGCAAATCGACCTCCTTCAAGTGGTACAAGTGGACGCAACTCTGGTGGTATAACCGGAATTACACCCTGCACCATCCAGTTTGGATTGTTCTCTGTGTGCTGATTAGCAGCACGGAAAGATTCGATTACCTGAAGGCGCTTCAGCTTTTTCTTTTTACGCATTTGCGAAGTTTCATTCTTCACTTCGTAACGCAGCTGGTATGCAAGTCCGTCAAGATCCATATCGGTAAGAAGATCTTGTACAGCTTCTGCACCATCTTTTACCACAAATTTATCTTCATCATCCTCTTCCAGATCGTAATTATCTTCCGGAAGCTGATCCATAATATCAAACTTTTCCTCTTCAGAGATCAGATCGCCACGTTTGTAGCCTAAATCTCTTGCAAGTCCGGGGTTAATCACTACAAAGGTTTCGTAGTAGATAATCCGGTCAAGATTCTTCGAGGAGTAGCCAAGCAGGTAAGCAATTTTACTTGGCAGTGACTTAAAATACCATATGTGTACAATAGGAACGGTAAGGGTAATGTGCCCCATACGTTCACGGCGAACCGCTTTACGGGTTACTTCTACACCACAACGGTCGCAGATAATACCCTTATAGCGAATACGCTTATATTTACCACAGTGACATTCGTAATCTTTTACAGGCCCGAAAATTTTCTCACAAAAGAGACCATCCATTTCCGGTTTGAATGTTCTGTAATTTATCGTTTCTGGAGTTAAAACTTCTCCGTGTGATCTTGAAAGTATCGTTTCGGCAGATGCCAACGATATTCCAATATTAGAGAAGTCTTTCGTAACAGTTAATGTTTTTGTTGACGGCAAAGGAAAACCTCCGATTTGGATTTAATTAACAGAACAAATTCTAATCTATATGGATTTCGAGACCGAGACCCATAAGTTCGCGTAAAAGTACTTTGAATGATTCAGGTATATCGCCTTCAGGGAGGTTTTCTCCTTTAACAATGGCTTCGTATACCTTAGATCGTCCTTTTACGTCATCACTTTTTACAGTGAGCATCTCTTTCAGAATGTTGGCAGCACCATATGCGTACAGTGCCCAAACTTCCATCTCACCAAGTCGCTGACCACCAAATTGTGCTTTACCACCCAATGGCTGTTGTGTAATAAGTGAGTATGGCCCAATCGAACGAGCGTGCATTTTATCTTCAATCAAGTGATTTAACTTCAGCATATACATTACACCAACAGTTGTCTGCTGATCCAATGCATGGCCTGTTCTTCCATCATAAAGGGTTACTCGCCCATCTTCAGGAAGTCCTGCTTTTTTAAGCTCTTCTTGTACTTGATCATAGGAGGCTCCATCAAATATTGGTGAAGCATATTTTACACCCATTTTAAGCCCGGCCCAACCAAGAATGGTTTCGTAAATTTGGCCGAGGTTCATACGTGAAGGTACACCAAGCGGGTTCAATACAATATCAACCGGAGTTCCATCTTTCATAAACGGCATATCCTCTTGCGGAACTACTTTTGCAATCACGCCTTTATTCCCGTGTCGACCGGCCATCTTATCACCAACCTGTAGCTTACGTTTTTTAGCAACATAAACTTTTGCTTTCTGGATTATGCCAGGTGGTAACTCATCACCTACTTGTATTTGATACTTACGTCGCTTGGCATCAGTATCGATATCTCTTCTAAGATCGCGATAGTTTTTGAACAACAATCGTACGTGTTCAACAAGCTCTTCATCTGTAGCCCAATCAATATTTTCATTGATATTAATAGGGTCTAATTCTTCAAATACCGATTTCTTGTACTTCTCCCCTTTAGGGATCAGTTCAACACCACTGTAGTTGTATACACCCGGTGATGTTTTATCTCTCAACAGGCTATACATTTTATCAGCCCATTTTGAGTTTAAATCGGCCAATTTACGTGAATGGCGCTCATTTTCCTGTTCAACCAACTTCTTCTCCTCTTTACGAGAGATTTGTTCATCTCGCTTACGGCTAAAGAGTTTGGTATCAATAACAACCCCTTTTACACCTGGTGGTGTTTTCAAAGAGGCGTCTTTCACATCTCCGGCTTTGTCACCAAAGATAGCTCTAAGTAGTTTTTCTTCAGGTGTAGGATCTGTTTCACCTTTCGGTGTAATTTTCCCTACAAGAATATCGCCATGCTCAACTTTTGCACCTACGCGAATCATTCCTTTTTCATCCAAATCACTCGTAGCGTCTTCACTTACATTCGGTATTTCACGAGTAAGTTCTTCTTCACCACGTTTTGTATCACGAACCTGTTGTTCAAATTCAGTGATGTGAATGGAAGTATAAATATCATCCTGAACAATGCGCTCACTAATAACAATCGCATCCTCAAAATTATATCCTCTCCATGGCATAAATGCTACAAGCAGGTTTCTTCCTAGTGCGAGTTCACCTTTTTGCGTGGCACAACCATCTGCAATAGCATCGCCTTCTTTTACTTTATCGCCAACATCTACTATTGGACGCTGATTTACAGTTGTATCCTGATTACTTCGCTCAAACTTTCTGAGTTTGTACGATTTAATTCCTTCATCGAAATAGCAGTTCTCTTCAACTTCTGATCTGTCGTATCGAACTCTAATTTCATCGCCACTTACATAAACAACTTCTCCATCGCCTTCAGCACTGATAATTGCACGCGAATCTTTCGCTGCACGCTGTTCGAGCCCTGTTCCAACAATTGGAGAATCAGGCCGGAGCAGTGGTACTGCTTGACGCTGCATGTTTGATCCCATCAATGCACGGTTAGCATCATCATGCTCAATAAATGGAATTAAAGCCGCTGCCAGTGATGTAATTTGGTTGGCAGAAACATCCATATATTCAATTTCATCGGGTTTCGCCAAACCTACATTACTATCGCGAAATCTTGAGAAAATTGACTCATTAACAAATCCGCCACTATCATCCAGTGGTGCATTTGCCTGTGCAATAATTGTCTCATCTTCTTGCTCAGCGGCGAGGTATTCAATGTTATCCGTAACCGAACCCTCATGAACTTTTCGATAAGGAGTTTCGATAAATCCAAAATCATTTACCTTGGCATGAATACAGAGAGAGGTAATCAAACCAATGTTTGGTCCCTCAGGTGTTTCAATTGGGCAAAGACGTCCATAGTGAGTGTAGTGAACGTCACGAACCTCAAAACCGGCTCTTTCACGCGTCAAACCACCAGGTCCCAGAGCTGACATACGACGTTTGTGCGTAAGTTCAGCTATTGGATTGGTTTGATCCATAAACTGTGAGAGCTGATTTGTACCAAAAAAGCTGTTAATTACACTTGAAATGGTTCGCGCATTTACAAGATCCTGTGGCGTTAACTGCTCAGCATCTCGCGAGTTCATTCGTTCACGTATTGTACGTGCCATTCGGGCAAGTCCAACAGCAAACTGTTGGCCAAGCTGCTCTCCTACTGTTCGTACACGCCTGTTACTCAAGTGATCAATATCATCAACTTGAGATTTCATTTCTTTAAGACGAATAACCTCTTTAACAATAGCTACAACATCTTCTTTCGTCAGATACTGAATTTCAGGATCTACATCTACCTTCAGTCGCTTATTAAGGCGATATCGACCAACTTCTCCAAGGTCATATTTTTTATCACTAAAGAATAATCGCTCAAGTACTTGTCGAGCTGTTTCCGGATCAGGCATTTCACCTGTTCGAATCTGTTGGTAAACTTCACCAAGAGCGGAATTTTCGTCATGCGAAGAATCTTTTCGGAGCGTATTCATCACCACGGATCGTTCCGACTCTTCTGCGTCAATTTTTTGAATTAGAACCTTTTTGATTCCGGCTTCCTTAAAGATATCATAATCTTCTTCCGTAACTTCATGATCTCGTTCAAGAAGTGTTTTACGACTCGTTGCTTCCGTCACTTCACCGGTTTCATCATCTACAACCTCTTCAGTTTCTTCAACTGTTATTTCAGTTGCGAGACGTTCACCGACTACTTTACTCTTAAACGTTTTCTTTGTGCCAAATTCCACCTCTTCCGACATTTCAAAGAGGCTAAGGATATCCATATCTGTAGAAAATCCTAGAGCACGGAGTAGAGTAGTTGCAGGAATCTTCTTTTTCCTGTCTATATAAGCCCATAACACATCACGGATATCATTCGTAAACTCAATCCAAGATCCTTTAAATGGAATTACACGTGCAGAATAAAGTTGGGTACCATTGGGGTGTACGGATTGGCCGAAAAACACACCTGGAGACCTGTGCAATTGACTCACAATTACACGCTCAGCACCATTAACTATAAAAGTACCACGGTCGGTCATCCACGGAAGATCTCCGAGAAAAACCTCTTGTTCAATGGTTTCACTGGCTTCATCTTCATCCATAGAAGATAACCTCAATTTCGCCTTTAGGGGTATAGCATACGTTAACCCTCTCTCTTGGCACTCCTTCATGTTGTATTTGGGAGTATCAACCGAGTAATAAACAAATTCTAAAATGTGTGTTTCCCTACTATCTGTAATTGGGAAATTTTCATTGAAAATTCGTTGAAGGCCCTGGTCAATTCTATCATCAGGTGCAATATCGAGCTGAGCAAAATAATTAAATGACTCAAGCTGTATATCCAGGAAATCAGGATAGTCTATTACGTGGTTAATACGGCCAAATGAAAGTCGGTCGGTAAATGGGATTTTCTCCATAGTAGTACTCAAAAGGAAGCCTCTCCTTTAGGTTAATAATAAGATGTGATACTGCTTATTCAACACATATATAATAAGTGAATTTTACCACTTGTGTTGTAGACGCCAAAAGCCAACACCTATTACAGGCGTTGGCTATGACGAATTGCTTTAAAGAAAACCGGCTTACTTAAGCTCTACTTCAGCTCCGGCATCTTCTAATTTGCTCTTCAGATCTTCAGCTTCATCCTTGGAAACACCTTCTTTGATAGGATTTGGTGCGCCGTCAACAAGCTCTTTAGCTTCTTTAAGGCCTAATCCAGTGATTCCGCGAACCTCTTTAATTACTGCAATCTTTTTACCACCTGCAGCTTTCAGAATTACATCGAATTCTGTTTGTTCTTCTGCATCAGCGTCTCCGCCTCCGGCAGGTCCGCCTACAGCTACAGCTGCAGCTGCTGGTTTGATATCATACTCTTCTTCGAGTACTTGAGCCAATTCATTGGCTTCTTTGATAGTTAAGTTAACAAGTTGTTCTGCGATTTCTTTAACGTCAGCCATTGTTAGATTTCTCCGTTCGTCAGTTTAAATTAAATTGTTGTATTCAGTTATTCTTCTTTTTCAGCTATTGTCTGTACTGCACCAGCAATGTTCGATCCTTGTGCTTGTAGACCACTTATTACGTTTGATAGTGGAGCTTGGAGCAATCCAATAATTTCTCCAATCATTTCGCTCTTAGACTTCATGGCAGCAAGAGTATCCAAATGCTCTTCGCCATAATAATCACCATCAATTAAGGCCGCCTTAAATGCAGGCTTATCATTTTCCTTAATGTAATCTTTAAGCACTTTCGCCGGCGCCGCCAGCTCCTCTTCAACAAATGCAAAACCATTCTGATCATGCAGATGAGGAATTAGCTCTTCATATCCGCCAATTGTTTCCATAGCACGCTGAACTAAAGTATTTTTATATACTTTATAGCGCACATCACCTTTTCTGAATTCTGTTCTAATGTCACCCATATCACTCACGGACATTCCCGTGTAATCTGTGATATAGAGTCCGTTTGAACTATTCAGTTGTTCGGTAATTTCTTCAACAACTGCCTTTTTTTCTGATAATGTCGGCATTTTTTATTCCTCTTAGTTTCTATAATGAAGTAATGGATGAACGACTTACCGGGATACTTGGCCCCATAGTCGTACTCAAAAATGCACTGCGAATATACAAGCCTTTAGATGATGCGGGACGCATCTTCATTACGGTTTGAAGGAAAGCTATTGCATTTTCACGCAGTTCACTTGGTTCAAAACTAGACTTGCCAATAGATGTATGCAAAATGCCGGCTTTATCAACTCTAAAATCCAGCTTACCGGATTTGAATTCATTTACCGCATCAGCAACATCCATGGTTACAGTTCCGCTTTTTGGATTAGGCATTAAACCTCTTGGGCCTAAATACCGACCCAAACGTCCAATTTTCCCCATTACATCGGGTGTAGCGATAATAACATCTACATCAGCCCACCCTTCTTCAATTTTTTCGATGTATTCGTCGAGCCCCACAAAGTCGGCTCCCGCTTCTTTTGCTTCCTCTTGCTTAGCTTCATTTACTAACGCAAGCACTCGAACCGTTTTACCGGTTCCATTAGGAAGAGAAACAGTGCCGCGAACCATTTGATCAGCATGACGTGGATCAACACCCAGTCGTAGATCTATATCTACAGACTCATCGAAATTTGCGGTCTTGGTTTTTTGCACAAGATCGCATGCTTCTTCGATGGTGTATTCCATATCAGGATCAATAAGTTCAGCAACCTGACGATATTTCTTACCTCGATTTGCCATTTCTTAAATCCTCTTATTTGTCTCGGATTACTTTCAAACCCATACTTCTTGCAGTTCCGGCAATCATCTCAGCAGCGTGTTCAATATTGAAGGCATTAAGGTCCTCCATTTTCTGCTCAGCGATGTCCTTACATTGCGTCCAGGTAACCTTTCCTACTTTTTTTCGGTTTGGTTCGCCTGAGCCGGATTTAATCTTAGCGGCTTTTTTCAAAAGTACAGCAGCAGGAGGTGTCTTCGTCTTAAACGAAAACGACTTATCCTTAAATACCGTAATTTCAACCGGAATGATTGTACCAGCTTTATCCTGGGTTTGTGCATTAAATGCTTTACAAAACTCCATAATGTTGATGCCGGCCTGGCCTAAAGCTGGACCTACCGGAGGAGCAGGGTTTGCCTGCCCACCAACGATTTGAAGTTTTAGCACTGTGTCTACTTTTTTTGCCATATAGAATCAATTAGTGATTCGTGCTTCTGTTTGCTGCGTAATAGCTCACGTTAAAGTTCTTACGTTGTTGACTCGACCTGATTTAGATCGACCTCAACCGGGGTTTTACGCCCAAAAATACTTACCAATACTCTTAGCTTCAGTTTATCAGGGAATACTTCCTGTACTGTACCATCAAATTCTTTAAAAGGCCCATCAATAACTTTTACGATGTCACCTTCCTTATACGGAATATCAATAACACCACCTTGCTCGGCCATTTCTTGGTTATCAAGAACACGACCCAGAATCCGCTCTACTTCTTGCTTCTTTAATGGCGGGGGTGCTACATCATTCTTTCCGCCTTTTAAAAAACCTATACATGATGGTGCACCTTGCACCAGGTTATTCACCTCTTCATCATATCTGGTTTTTAAAAGCATATAACCGGGAAAGAAATTCTTCTCTTTGGTTTTCTTCTTGCCCTTTCTGATTTCAACGATCGTTTCTGTGGGTATTAAAATTTCTTCAATTTTATTTTCAATCCCCTGCTCTTCCATCTCCCGGACAAGATAACGTTTAACTTTTTTTTCATGGCCGGTAAAGCAACGAACTACATACCACTGGAAACTTTCATCGGAACTCATCTATATATCGCCTCCAAAACTGTACTATACACCTGGTCAACGCCAAAAATGAATACAGAAACTACAATTGTAAACACAACAACAATAATTGTGTTATCAATCAATTCCTGCTGTTCAGGCCAAGAAACTTTTTTCATCTCCTTGCGAACACCTTCTAAAAATTCTTTGATTTTTTGCATATCTATTTGACGTCAATTTCAGAAGCAACTATTACTTCTTTAAATATTTCATGTTTTATAGCACGGGTGGAGAGACTTGAACTCCCAACCTACGGTTTTGGAGACCGTTGCTCTGCCAATTGAGCTACACCCGTAAATGCATGACTGACGAGACCGCAAAGCAGCCTCGCCAGAGCATTTATAAAGACTTAAAAATTAATTTAATCTTTAATTTTGGTTACCACACCGGCACCTACTGTACGTCCGCCTTCACGGATCGCAAAGCGAAGGCCTTCTTCCATCGCCACCGGTTGTATCAAT
>SL_4KL_010_BRINEDRAFT_10000820_pt1 | contig 16536 bp, 13 predicted proteins | sample SodLak_010_BRINE_2_FD_10664 | JGI IMG/M metagenome (IMG submission 10664)
CGCTATACGCTCGGACTCGTTGGGCCTGATCAAGAGTGGGCAGGAACCGTTGCTGATGGCGGCACGATCAAAACACACACCCCACCGGGCTGTTGGGGACCAATGGTTACGCCATCATTTAAGGGCGGCCACGAGGTCACACAACCGATCGCAGTGGAAGGCGCAGAGGTTGGTGATGCAATCGCAATTACGATTAAAGAGGTGACCGTTACATCGATCGCAACAAGCACAGGAAGCATGCTTGAACGGGCTGATGCCTTTGGCGATGATCCGTTCGTGGATCACAAATGCCCGGAGTGTGGGACCGAATGGCCCGACAGCGTTGTTGAAGGGACTGGTGAGGAGTCGGTAAAGTGTGCTGAGTGTGGAGCAAATGCGTCTTCGTTCGGATTTGAGTACGGATACACCGTTGCGTTTGATGAGGATCGGACAGTCGGAATCACGGTTGGCGAAGATGGGGCAGATGATCTCGCAAATCGTGCAGAGGAAGCGATTGCACTGCCGGACAACTCACGACAGCACTCTATTCTCCGATACAAACCGCATGAGATGCCGGGAACGCTCGGGCGGCTCCGGCCATTCATCGGAAATATTGGAACGACACCGCCGATCGAACTGCCTGACTCACACAATGCCGGTGACTTCGGGCAGTTCTTGATCGGGGCAGAACACGACTGGGGGCTTGAAAACGAAGCGGAGCTCGAAGCTAGAACTGACGGCCACATGGACATCGCACAGGTTCGAACCGGTGCAGTGTTGATCTGTCCGGTCAAAGTTGATGGCGGTGGAATCTACGTTGGGGACCTTCACGCAAATCAAGGAGATGGTGAGCTCTCGCTGCACACAACAGATGTTAGTGGGACGACGGAGCTTGCTGTGGAGGTTATCAAAGGCCTTGAGATCGGTGGACCAGTTCTTCTGCCGAACCTTGAAGATGTTCCGTTTATTGCAAAACCGTACACTGATGCTGAGTTAGATGCTGGACGAGCACTCGCCGAACAGTACCAGACCGATCTGCTCGACGATATGGGGCCGATTCAGGTTGTTGGGTCGGGTGCAACAATCAACGACGCAACGGAGAACGCATTCGACCGGGCAGGAAAGCTACTGGATATGTCCGTTGGCGAGGTCCGGTCGCGGTGTACGTTCACCGGTGGCGTAGAGGTTGGCCGACTCCCGGGTGTTGTACAGCTCTCACTGCTCGCCCCAATGGATGTACTCGAAGAACGTGGGATGGCCCATATCGTTCGTGAACAGTACGACCTCTGAACAAAGACTACCGAGACCCACCCTGCACAGCAGGCATGATTTTTATTGACGCATCTGATTGGCACTGGTCCCCGCTTTCGACGCGGTCGCCGTTGACACTAATGCGAACGCTTGGCCGAAGGTCATTGTCTGCCCCGTACAAGTACTGCGCTGCGCGAGGAAACTCGCTGACGAGCGTGTCGATGGCATCGTCGACCGTCCCACCCGAAAACTGAAGCGTTGTCTCTTTGCCACCGATCGCCGATCGAAGTGGGCCATATACCGTGACGTCCATACAACAGCATGGATCGAGAGGGCCAAAAGAACGGTGGAATGTATTGAATTTTCGCGTACATTTGACTCTCAATTTCTGGCGATAGAAGACAACTCTAAGTATACCGAAACCTGAGTTTAGGTAATGTCTATTCGTCCCGACTGGCTCACCTTTCGCCGGTTTGCGGCGTTTACTACGGGACTCACCCTGTCGCTCATTACCTTGGGTGTGTACACTGCCGCAACCGGATCGGGCCTCGCCTGTAACGCTGAGTGGCCGCTCTGTTCAGGCCAACTTGTGCCGGCACTGACGATCAACCCTGACTTCATCGAATGGTTCCACCGATTTGTCGCGATGATCGCTGGGTTCTTAATCATCGGTACTGCGGCATGGTCATGGCGCGGTGGGGGTGGCAAAAATGCAAAAAAAGCAGCGACGCTCGCTGTGTTGTTGCTTCCGCTCCAGATTAGCATCGGTGCAGTCACCGTCACTGTGAGCGGTCTCATCCCATGGGGATACTCAGTGCCAACACACGCAGCGCATCTGCTCGTTGCACTGACGATATTCACACTCTTGCTTCTGACAACGCTTGAAGCATACAGGAATCATCACCGGCGACCACCTGGAAAGCGGGCACAGTTGGCACTTGCAGTAACGTTTGTTGGGTTAGCAATGAGTCTCCCATTCAGTCGCGCAACACCAATACTCGTATACGATGCTGCGGGGCAGTCATGGTTTGTTACCGGATCGCTGATTGCGTACGTTGGGCTCATTGCAACGATCGTCTGGAGCTGGAATACCGATCGAGTGGTCTCCACACTTGCATCAGTTGGTGTCACAGCACTCTTTGTGACGATGCTGTTTGGACGCGATATCGTCGCTTACACAGGGACCGTCCAGTTGGTGAATCTGATCCTTATTGGCATCATCGCTGTAAGTGTTGTTGCTGGGCTTTGGCGGACAACCGGAGGCATCACGACTGATTCCTCGGGTGGTGTGACGGTAAGTCGAAGCGACTAGTTCTGCATTTTTAATATACGGTCGGTGGCTACTTACGCAAACTCGGTGACAACTTCGACACCAGAGATTGCGTACTCGTCCATTGCACGAAGCCGATCGGAGACCGCATCAAGGGATACCTCATTTGTTACGAGTGCACCCGGATCAATGTGTCCTGCATCGATCATTCCAAATAGCTCATCATGTCGCGTTGGTGGCATCCCACGCGAGCCAACAAACGAGAGTTCCCACCGTGTCATCCAGTCCGTTGGGAGCGAAATCGCTCCTTTTTCTTTTTCAGTCGTGAGCCCGAGTTGAATGTGTGTGCCACCATGGCGAAGACAACGAACTGAGTTCTGACAGGTTTCCTCGATTCCAAGCGCATCAATCGAAACGTCAGCACCGGAGACGCCACTTGACCGATCAGTGATTGCGGAGATTGCCTCATGCACCGGTTCATTCGAGCTATTGACAGTCGCAACGGCTCCAAGCGAGGTGGCGTGTGAGAGTGCATCCGCCCGAATGTCAACCGCGATCGGCCGTGCTCCCAACGCGGCAGCAATCTGGATTGCAGAGAGACCGACACCACCACAGCCGTGAACCGCAACCCAATCGCCCGGTTGTATAGTGACACGATGTGCAAGTGCATGGAAGGCAGTCATGTATCGACAGCCAACTGCAGCAGCATCACGTGCAGAGATACTATCAGGTAGTCGCATTGCATTGTAGTCTGCGTGTGGGAGGTGGACCTGTTCTGCAAAGGCACCTTGTGCATCACGCTGAAACCCGATCGCATACCCATCCGTACAGATGTTCCCACGGCCGTTGCGACAGTATGGGCAGGTGCCGTCGCCGACGCTAAATGGGATCGCAATTCGATCGCCAACAGTGAGTGTGGATACCTGCTCACCAACTGCAGCAACGGTGCCAGCAGGCTCGTGACCGAGAATTTGGCCGATCGAAACTCGATCGTCTGCCCACTCGCCGTGCCCCTTCCATGCATGCCAATCGCTTCGACAGATGCCACAGGCCTCAACAGCAACAATCACACCGTGTGGCTGTAGCGATGGCTCAGAGACCGTTTGGATGGAGAGTGGTTCATCATATTCTGTCAAGACAGCAGCGCGCATGCACAGAAATCACAAAACAGGGTGAAAAATCCATAGCTAGAGGCGAAACATAGAGCGGAAACGTTTACATGGAGAACAGTGTACGGCTAGTTCACGAATATATGACATGTGATGGTAGATTGCGAGAATTCTTCGGAGGGCGAGAATGTCATATGAGCTAAGCGAATCATTCCCAGGTGTTGTCTATTGGTGTCTAAATGACGACTCATGGACAATGCTCCGAGCCGATGGTGGCTGTAGCGCGCTCACTGGCTATGAATGTGATATTCTTGAATCTAGTCGTGTCACATTTGGCCATGATCTCATTCATCCTGCTGATAGAAGACGAGTGAGCAAAGATGTTCAACGGTCGCTTGCAGAGGGTGAGGCCTTTGAGGTAGCGTATCGAATTGAGACGAAACGTGGTGAGACTAAGTGGGTTCATGAATCCGGGCATGGTGTTTCCAAAGCAGGGGCAACACAGGTCCCTGGAACGACCGGAGAAATCGGGAGTACCGGATTGGACGACCAGTCAAAAGACACACCGATGCTTATCGAGGGCTATATTAGAGAGATTGCCACGGAGAGGCCGCTTGCATCCGAACAGAAGCGGAAAGCCCAACTTCTCGATTCAATATTTGATTCAATCCCAATCCACCTGTTTGTCAAGGACCGTGATGGGAGACATCTCTACGTAAGCGAAGAGCATACCGAAGCGTATGATGGCGTGATGATCGGGAAAACCGATCTTGAGCTTTGTGGTGTGGATGAATCACACCGAAAAGAGGCATACGAGGACGACATGCACGTGATTGAAACAGGTGAGCCGATTCTCGACAAAGAAGAGTATATTAATGCATCCGAGAAGTGGAATCTCACCTCAAAAGTACCGTGGAGAGGGCCGAGTGGAGAGATTCGAGGACTGATTGGACTCTCTCGTGATATTACGGAGCGAAAACGCCGACAGGAAGAGGTGGAGCGACAGCGCGACCGGCTTGAACAGTTTGCTCGTGTGGTCTCACACGATCTTCGTAATCCACTGAATGTTGCACAGGGCCGCGTTGAACTTGCAAAACACGCAGCTGAGACGGAAGCACCAACAGCGCATCTTGAGACAACACAAAATGCGCTCGATCGGATGCAACAGTTGCTAGCGGACTTGCTCACACTTGCACGAAGTGGACAGCCAGAGTTCACATCGACGACAGTGCTCCTTGATTCGGTCGCAACCGATGCATGGCAGACCGTCCCGACAGATGGGCTTACGCTAGCGATCGAAACAGAGCAAAAGGCAATCGAAGCCGAAGAGAGCCGACTGCGACAACTCTTTGAAAATCTGTTTAATAATGCAGCCGAACATGCACAGCCAGCGAGCAAAGAGAGTGAGACGACGGTGTGTGTCGGCTGTCTGGACGCCGGGTTTTATGTATCGGATACCGGCCCAGGAATTCCAAAACCAGCGCGATCGGATGTGTTTCAGCCAGGCTATTCAACAGAGGTAGGTGGCACTGGATTTGGCCTCGCAATTGTTCAAGAGATTGCAGACGCACACGGCTGGGAAACACAACTTACCGAGAGTGAAGCCGGAGGCGCACGGTTTGAATTTCGAGATGTAAAAGTTGGTAATGGTAAATAAACGAGTACCGTCGCGTGGTGCTCTGGAACCGGTCCTTGTCCTACTAAAAAAAGTCCGATAGCCCCGCTTGCCCATCATCTGTCTCGTCGTCCGATTCGGCTGCAGCATCCTCAGCCGTGGTTGTGTTCTCAGAAACAGCCGTCTCAGCCGACGACCTCTGCTCTGTTGGCTCTTCGGCAGTCTCTGTTGCAGCAGAGGCTTCAAATGCGCCGTCGCTGTGTGCAGTCACCTGTTCTTCTCGAATTGCGTTTGCATCTTCGACGATCGATTGGACCTTGTTCGTTGTTTCACCACTGCCAGTAATGTATGAGACGTGTTTTTCATTCAGTTCATACCGAGCAGCCATCGCAACCGTCAGTTCACGCGGCTTACAATGATAGGTCATTGCGGACAGATACGGCAACACCTCTCGGCGTGCAATATCAATGCTCATTCCACCATGTTCAGCGATGCGCTGACAGATTTCATCACCAGTTGCATCCGAGGATGGCCAAAACTGCGGACGACTGAACCGTGTCCAACCACCTTTTTTTTCGTCTCGCGCCGCAGCAACACCTGCAGCGAGATTATCCGTTGTGTAGCGCCAGTAGCTGTAGTTTTGTGTTGCTCGAACACGACCAAGCCAGTTGTCTGCATTTGCTAAGAAATCATATGCGCGGACAGCCTCACGTGTGTCATATACTGAAAGGAGGTTGTTTTCGACCCACTTCGTCAGATCGTCTGGCGTCTCATCGACTGCATACGCAGATTGGAGTGCGTCTTGTGCGGACTGCTCTTTCAGTACCGCATCGAGAAATGGAAACAGCCCCATCGATCGATCGCGGTCGCTTGTGACAACATCAGCAAGCTTCAAGTGTGTTTTCCCGTCGGCAACTGCTTGCAAATCGTTGACTGCACCGCGGAGGTCTCCGCTGTTTGTCTCTGCGATTCGATCCAACGCATCCTGTTCGAACTCAATTTCCTCACGGCGACAAATATCTCGAAGCACCGGGACAATTGATCGTTTTGAGACATCACGGAACTCGATCTCTTGACAGGCGTTTCTGAGCCCACGACTCATGTCATAGAACTCGTTTGCAATGAGGACGATCGGCTGGCCTGACGATTTTACCAGTCGGGTGATTGCAGACGCGCCACCGCGATCGTAGTTTCCGTGGATGTTGTCTGCCTCATCAAGGATAACGAGCTGCCGGCCAGCAGTGGTGTCACCATGTTGTTTGGCGATCGATCCATCAAGAGTTGCATTATGTGCGGCACGACCTGCAAAGCGTTCGATTACATCAGCAGTTCGTTGATCGGAGGCGTTGAGTTCGACCGTCTCCCATCCCATATCGTTTGCGAGTGCATGTGCGGCGGACGTTTTTCCAATTCCGGGACTGCCGTACACGATTACCGCTTCTCTGTGTGAATCCCACGATGTCGCCCAGTCGCGGAAGGCGTCGCGTGCTTTGTTGTTGCCGCGAAGCTCCGAAAGCGACTGTGGACGATATCGTTCCGTCCAATCTACCATTATCAGATCAAGGGTAGACCCGCGTTTAGTGGTTGCGGAGTCTGTGACGACAATAATCCGAGAATCAAATGGTAAGTCCGCTTTTTTCATTCGCGCGTCGTTATCTTTGTATGGATTCCCAGCAATCGGTCTCACTTTCGGAAGATGAGTTGGAGATGTTTCTTGGAACCGGTGGAACTGGAACGCTTGCATTCGGAACCGATCGATCGGAGCCACCATACGCAATTCCAGTCTCCTATGGATTCGACAGCGAGACACGGCAGTTCTTCTTTCGGCTTGCACACGCGCCGAGAAGTGACGAACTCCCATCGAAACCGACGCAGAACCCAGTCACGTTTGTGACGTTTTCGGAAACACCGACAGGATGGCACAGCGCAATAGCATCAGGAACGCTAACTGGGATTTCAGAGCCTGCTGTTGACGACGTTGCTGCAGAAGCGCTCCGTCGAATCCACATCCCACTTGTTGACATCTACGATCACCCGACAAAAGAGGTTGAATTTGCGTTTTTCCGACTTGATCCAGAAACCCTCAGTGGGCGAAAAGAAGCACACGTCGATGATTGATTGTGAAGTGATACCATCGCTAAATCACACTTTTGTGCGCGCTGTGAGAGCATCAAGTAATGTTCCCAGAACGGATTGAGACGCCACGGCTTCGCTTCGACCGGTTCGCTGAATCGAACGTCTCCATCACGCAGTTCTATTCGGTTGCTGGAGCGAGCGAGACGATCGAAGAAGAGACCACACANCTAACGTGGGAACCGCACGAGCATCTCAAAGAATCCGCAGCTGTGCTCGAACAATTTAGGTCAGGATGGGAGAATCATGAGGCTGCAACCTACGCGCTCTATCCTCGGGATGGACAAGNAGGTGCAGGTGANCTCGCTGGAAACACTGGCCTTCACATCGATTGGGATCGNCAGCTTGGAACGCTCGGTATTTGGCTCCGGAAGCCATTTTGGGGNCGCGGCTACTCCGGTGAGCGTGCTGGTGCGTTGCTTTCGCTGGCGTTNGATCGGCTTGGGTTGGAGGTTGTNGCTGTCGANCANGAACCCGAGAATACGAAGTCACAGCGNGCGATCGAGCNATACNTTGNCCGATTTGGTGGTCGNCACGAGGGCTACATTCGGAACAGCCACCGATACGCGAACGGCGACATTCGTGATNTGCANCGGTACTCGATCANCAAAGACGAGTGGGAAGAAGCGATCGAAGGCGACCCTGTGAGTGTTACATTTACAGAGACGATCGATCCAGACCGAGACCCAGCGTAGAACACAAGACACATCATGGTGGTGTCCAACAGCAAAACCACCATGAGTTCTCAAGCAGCGACAAAAGAGACGGAGCATCGCGGCTCGCTTTCGAAGCGATCGGTTGCGAGTGGCGCCGTTGGTGGGGTTATTGCCGCAGTTGGTGGGTATCTTGTTGCATATCTTGCATACGCAAGTGAAGTTGAATCACAACTGCGTGGGGTGAATTTCATTGCGGATCTGTTTGGTGGGGAACCAATTCCATCATGGGTTGGCGTTGGGTGGCTACACTACAACGGCCACTTCGTTGAGACACAGATCGAGTCATTTGGTGGCACACGATCGATGAATTTCATTACCCAAGCGGACGGAAGCGGGCTCACAGCACTCTATCTACTTGCCCCGCTCATGCTCGTACTTGTCGGTGCAGCGGTCGCGTATTATACCGCAGTAGAGTCGCCGCGTGAGGGTGCAACAGTAGGGAGTACTGTCGCGATTGGGTACTTCATATTTGCTGCGGTTGGCGTTGCACTACTGCAATATGAGAGCACAGCCGGATCGATACAGCCGGACCCAATCACAGCGCTCCTGCTTGCAGGGATTGTCTATCCGCTTGTATTCGGTGCGATCGGTGGTGCAGTTGCAGGAACAATCCGTGAGTAACTAGAGACTTCGAGCAACCATTTCGCCCCAGTGTTCGAAGCCGTGTTTTTTATAAAACGCCTGCGCACGGTCGTTTTTCCGATCGACATCCAAGACGATTCGATCGAGTGGAAGCGACTGTGCCCGTGCGGTCTCAATTGCAGCATCCAGTAGCAGATCTGCTGCGCCGCTCCCTCTGACAGCTGGATGGAGGTACAGTTCGTTGAGAATTGCAGCGTCCCAAATAAATGAGAGCGACTCCGGAAGGACAAAGACGTAGCCAACAACATCGTCCTCCGAAGAAATTGCGAGGGTGACACTTCGTGGGTCTTCGGAAATACAGCGATCAACCCACCCAAGATACCGCTCGCGATACGCAGCTGTGAGCTTTTGATCGTAGACTGCCTGTTTGTCATCGCCACCAGTATTCTCTCCAAGCCCGCGTTCGAACTGTTCTTTGAGCGCCCAGAGTGCCTCTGTATCCGTTTTTGCGTCGTACGGTCGGGTGTCCATACGAGAAGGACACCATCATGGTGTGTAGTGGTTTCGGCTCCGGTGAGTCCTGTATTAGTTCTCTCTGGAGAGTCGGTACTCGGCAATTCGGTAGAGAACCACGCCAAAACCAATAACGGTCAGTAAGATCTGCTCACCAGTTTCTGCGACATATGCAATCCGCTCTGGATTTTCTGCTGGTTCAGATGCCGGCGGTTCAACAGCGGTCCAATAGTGGACGTCTGCAGAGGAGCCACGAGCAGTGGTGCTGTCTTCGCCAAGTTCAATGAACGTCTGCTCGATTCCTTGGTGATTTGAGATAAGAAGGTGTCCCGAAAGGTTGTAGAACTGGTCGTGCAACGGCCAAAAGAGGTTTGCTCCGTTGTAGAACGCATCGAGCAAAATGTGGCCAAATAGGACGGCCACAACAGTCACCCAGCCAACACGCCACCCGTACTTACCCCACCGATCGAGCACAAATGAGTTCGATCGGGCCTTTACATCCCACGTTAACAGCGCAAGCACACCAAGTGGAAGCCAGATGTTATGGAGTACCGTTCGGTGCGCACCAGTCATAAAGACGCCAAAAAACGCATCAATATCGAGTATTGCTGTTGCAGCAAGGACAATCACAATGGCCCGGGTATCAAAATGCTCGTGAAGCAGTGCACAGGCGATGAGCCCGCCGATCGCCATATGAACCGTGGTTGGTGGCATGTACGTACATACCAACCAAACAGCATCCATCTTTCGGCGGCTACTTCGGCAATTGTCGAATGGAGGGTTCGATACGCTTTTGCAGCGATCGGCCCGACGTAGTGGTATGAATGGGGGTTGGAGATGAGCGACACTGCACGAGAAGAGCTTGCTCGGCGAATTGCAGGTGAAATCACGTTGAGTAACGATCCAGGTGCGACACTCAGAAAATGGCGGACGGATTTCGATATTTCACAAACCGAGCTTGCTGCACAGTTGGATGTCTCCTCTTCAGTCGTCTCCGATTACGAGAGTGGCCGCCGAGAGAGTCCTGGTATTGGAGTCATACGGCGGATGGTCAATGCACTGTTGGCGATCGATGAGACACGCGGGGGCGGTCACATTAGACAGTTTGCCCGCGTACTTTCTGCTGGGTTTGAGAGCGACATTGTTCACGACCTTCGTGAGTACCCGACTGCAGTGCCGCTCGATCGGTTCTATGATGCGATCGATGCCACAGAGATTACTCGTGGGAAGCGCGACTATGTGAACGGCCATACCGTCATCAACAGCATTCAAGCGATTACACGACTCTCCAGTGAGGAGTTCTACCGACTGTATGGACAGAGTACCGATCGGGCGCTGATGTTTACAGACGTTACACGTGGGGAGTCACCACTGGTTGCAATGCGCGTCGTCACACCAACCCCGAACGCGGTTGTTCTGCATGGACTGGGTGAAGATGATCTCTGGGAGCATGCGCCAGCGCTTGCAAATATTGATGGCTTCTCGCTTGCGGTAACAAACTGCGACATCGAAACCGCACTAAATGATCTCCGGACGCTCAGCTAACCTCGATCGCGTAGAATAGCTTCTGGGTACTGTAGGCGATCGATCGTTATTCGACGTAGTCGTAGCGGCGTTCGTTCATCCGACCCCAGCCAGTGAACACGAACTCACCGGATGGCTGTGTGAACTCCTCAACATCAATATCGGTCTCTTTGTCGTACTCGTGCACATCGTGGACGAGTTCGTACTCGCTCCACGTGAGGTCGTATCGGGATTCAAGCTGGTCGTCGATATTGAGTCCCTCAATCTCTTCTTTCCAGCCGTCACGAACGGTTTCGGCGTGGATTTCTGCCTGTGCACCGGAGCCATAGGAGCCAACAAGCAGTTTCTGGCCTACAAGATCGGTTCCATTTGCAGCTGCATGACGGAGTGCGCTCGCACGGGCAATGTGGACCGATCCGGTGTACCAGTTGCCAACCCGGCGTGAGAGTTCAAGTGTTGGTGCGATCGTGTCTGCATACCAGCTCTGGTAGCGATCGGTTCGTTTGAGTTCGTCCATGTGCGCGCGAATTGCTTCTTCGAACGCTTCTCTGCTCTCGAAGTCAGTTTCCCGTGGCTGGCGGCCGATCTCCGGCTCAAGTTCGTCTTCGATTTCGGTATCACGAATCATATGCCGGAAGCCGAGCAGTCCCGCTTTTCGGACCATTCCCGGGAATGGGGTGTGGAACGGAATGTATTCGAAGTCTTCCGGATGGGTGTCCCATGCAACAGACTCAAAATCCTCAAGCGCTTCGCGCATCCGTGCGAGATACACCTGCATCGATCGTTTTCCATCAACGGATGGGAACTGTTGGTTTGGTTTGAGGAAGTCCGTCTCGTCCATGCTGCCATAGCCTTGCTCGGTTGAAAGCTCGACAATGCTTGGCTCTTCGGTAATGAGCATCGCCACCGCACCGGCACCCTGTGTCGCCTCTCCGGGGTCACCACGGGCGTAGAGTGCGGTGTCGGTTGCAACGACGAGCGCTGCACGGCCACGATTCCGGCCGGCTTTGATCCAGTTGTACGCATCGTCGATCGATTGGGTGCCAGCGACGCACGCGAATTTCCGCTCTCCCTTGTTGGCGTGTCTGAAATCGCCGTCGTAAACCTGTTCGAGGCAGCCTGCGATGTAGGTCGAAACCGGCTTTGAGTGGTCGAATGCGGATTCAGTGGCGACATCGATGCGGCCGATATCGCTTGGTTTGAGCCCCTTTCGGTCCATGAGCTGCTTTGCGGCGTTCGCGCCCATCGTAACGATATCTTCGTAGGTATCAGGGAACGAGGAGTCTTCGAGGCCGAGGCCTTTGGTGTACTTCTCCGGGTCGTCTCCCTTCACCGGGGCGAACGTGTTCGGAAGGTCAAGTTTGAGTTTGCCGGACCAGATTTCGATGGCGTCGATCCCGACTGCTGTCATAGGGAGTGATTGAGAACAGTGACATATGGGTCTGTCGATGGGAGTTACGTCGATCGTCGATCGAAATATAACGAAGAGAATTATTAAACAATCGCCATTTGGACATGTTTATTAAATATATTTTAGAGATCGTTAAAATGGGATCACCTCTAATAATTTCAAGACATCTATTATTTTGTGCAAAATGTCAAGATCTGCCAAATCTATGATGAGGTCATAATCAGAGTATATTTTGACTTTCTTGTTTTTGTGTTGTTTTATTATCTATTTCCAAGTACAATCCTAATCTGATTTGATCCTGGACCTTCCACAGTTATATCGCTTTGAGCATCAAGGAACTCTCGAACATCCTCGAGAATACCATCTGGATCTTGCCCTTCATACTTTGTGGCATCTAATAAATCAATGCCATCTGACGTTTGAATCTCATTGATTGCGTCATCAGTTAGTTCGTACTCATAAGACACTCCATCAAAGATTACCGAAACATCTTTTTGTCGTATTTGACCCTGTGGACCCACCTCAATCTCGAGTTCGATTGTTACTTCCTCACCAGACCCATTTTCTATTATTATATCGACGTTTAGTTCACTTTGTGATGGCCCAAACGAAGCGTCACTAGCAAAAATCGCATCTGGTGGCCCTTCTAATGGGAAGTTCTGCTCAACCGTCTGTCCAGGTCCAAGTTGTACCTCTTCTGTTCGAGGCTGGTATTCCGGTGCTTCTGCAGTCACGTTATACGTCCCTCGTGGTACTTCTTCAAATACGAAGTCTCCAGCTAAATTGGATGGCTCTGCATTGACTGTTCGATCGAGCTCTTCAATTGTCACAGTTGCATCACCGAGACCGTCACCGCTGTCACGATCGACAACGCGACCTTCAATTACCCCAGGCAATGCCTCCATTTCGAATGCTGGCCCACTGGCGGTCTCCGTCGCCACAACCTCAACTACCTCTTCAAACTCGTTATTTTCATACCCGTCTGCTGTTGCAGCAAGCGTGTACTCTCCGGGTTCCAACTCAAGGATGTATTCGTACGGTTCGTCATCACTATCTGGGTCCACGGGAACGGTAACAGTGAACTCCTCATCATCAGACTCTCTTGTTGCAGTAATCGTGGTATCGGATTCCAGCGGGAAGGTTGGATACTCCGCATCTTCCACAGTACCAGTTATTTCACCGATATTCGGGTCAAGATCGAAATTAATCGTTTCGTCATCCGTTTCTGTGTCTGTCGATTGGCTTTCAGCGAGATACCCATCTTTCTCTGCACTGATCGTCAACGGTTCTTGTGGAGCATTCGAGAACGAGTATTCCCCATTTTCGTCGGTGATTCGTTCCTGACCGGTCTCCTCGATCGTTACAGAGACGCCTTCCAATGGCTCCTCAGCCGCGTTATCCGTCACCGTTCCGCTTATTTCACGGACAGTGGATGTGAGACGGAAATTAATGTCGATCGTCTCACCTTGGACAACAGTTGCAATCTGTCGTGAGTCACTAAAATCAGTCGCAGACGCAGTGAAATCTTGTCGAACAGCAAGCACATCGTTGAGTTCGTAGTGACCGGTTTCATTTGTTTCAGCACTCCGTTCGAAGATTTCGGAACGGACGGTTGCACCTTCTATCCCTTCGGTTTCGTCGTCTCGATCGACAACACGCCCGGTAACGGTTCCTAATTGCGGCTCAAGAACGAGATTATCAGCTGTTGTCGTATCGTTCTCTAAGATCTCTGCAGACACAGAGTTGGGGTCAAATCCGTCTTTCTCTGCGTCGATCGTATAGTTTCCAATGAAGAGATCAGAAAACGTATACATCCCATCTTCATCGGTTGTTGTTTCTTCGATCCCGTCACCAAGCGTTACGGTTGCATCCGCCAGCGGTTGTTCGCCATCGATCGGGTCATCATATAACACCTGCCCAGTCACACTTCCGGTCTGCGTCGCTTCTTCACCATCTATCCGTCCAGTGACGAACGAGGGGGTTGCTTGTGGATCGGTTGTTGAAAGATTAATTTGCAGTCGAAAATCGGTTGCTGGACCTGAAAGGCCGGTTATCGGATACTCGCTGTCTCCAGTTATTTCGATCGGATCGCTCGATTGTACCTCACCGAATGTGTCTTCCGCCTCAACGGTGACACTCACTGCAGTATCATCATTTGGAAAGCGCGCATCAACGTCTACCAGTTCGATCGTTGAGAGATCGATCGGTGTCTCTGCGGTTCGCCACGGCGTGACTAAATATCCATCACTGGTAACGCGTTCAAGGTTGGCAACCTGTGAGCTAGAGAGCGGTTCGTCATACAGTCTGATCTCGCTTATTTTTCCGGGAACCGTTGCATCACCGGTATCTACGCCACCAAACTGAATCCCGGTCAACGAGCCAAGTGCCGATCCGTCTGCAGTCTCACTACCGACAAGATTACCATTGATATACAGTCGAATCTCTCCATTCGGGTCATACACTCCAGCAATGTGCGTCCATCCGCCCGAACCGATGTTACCGTTTCCCACCGAATTGCCTGCAACGGAGAATGTCGGTGTTGAGCCATCAACTGTTATCTCGATGTCGTTATCTGTCGAAAACAGCGTATACGTCCCATCAGTATCCGGCTGAGCCCACATTGAAACTGTTACGCTGTCACCCCCATCGATCGCAGATGCATCCACATCGACAAAGCCATCTGTAGCACTGAGGTCAAAGGCACCACGGTTACGGTTAGTGAGTTGGGGTACAACAATTCCCTGCGAGCGAACCGTGCTAATGTCACCCACATCACGGATTCGACCATCGGCTGTTGGATTTTCGGGTGCGAGGTTGTACACTCGTGTTCCGATTCGTTCGTCAAGCGGCCAGTAGCCGATCGGTTCGACATCCCATGTTTCATCCCGAGGGTAGCCTAATTCAACCCGATCGGCTCTGTGACGCCAGGGGACTGTTGCCCCATCATGAACAACACGGTTCTCATCGGCTGCCTCGTTCCACTCGTTTTGATCAAATTGAAGCGGGTCGATCTGGGGCGCAGCCCCCTCCTCAAGTACGTTTACGGTCATCGTCTCCGTGACAGCACCGGTGGCAGTCAACGAAATCGTATCCTCACCGGCGGTCTCCGATGCCGTATACCGGAATCGAACCTGCCCGTTCGAATCCGATCGGCGCGTTGGCTCTGCGACACTCCCTTGGGTTGGGTCTGCAGTAACGGGAACGCCACTTACCGGATTGTTGAACCGATCGCGAACTTCAGCAACTAATCGAAGGTTGCTCTGTTTTGGAACAGAGGCACCGTCACCGGAGATAGCCGTGATGTATTCCGGCTCTTTGGTGGCCTCTCGATCGCTGCCAAAGCGAACGTTTGCCATGCGAAGATCGTAGCTCTTGCTCTCGTTGAGCGCCAATTTCAATGTTTGGTCATCAACAGTGACGGATTCAACATGTCCACTCGCAAGTTCATCTTCAAACAGCTCTTCCCAGACCGATTCGTTGAGCTCAGTCGGCAGTCGGAGCACGATCGGCTCCCCATCACCACGAATCGACACCCGATTGCTTGATGCACTCGTAACGGACATATCGACCGGCTCTGAGCCCGCTGCTGATCGTTGATATGAGCCCTGAACAGTAACAAGCGTTATTTGATCGCCATCAATCAGTTGCTGGCCGGTGATCGGCAGCTGTGCATCCGTAAATTCGTTATACAACACCGAGTGCTCGTACCGTGTTGTTGGAGCAGTCGAGTATTGGTTATATGATGGGGTATACTGTAAAAATCCGGAGTCGTACGATCGATCGCTGCCATCCCAGACGGAATCAATTGCGCCGCCCTCACCATCTGCAGTCGCGTTCTCAATTGTCACCTGTGTCTCGTCTGTCCCCACCGTACGTAATGTACCATCCGACGGTGGAGGATTGACAAATAAGACGCGGCTTGAATATCTGAGGCCAATGTTGACCCGCTCCGATTTGACACCGGTTGTCGTCGTCGAGACAATGCTGTTTCGAATATCCGTGAGTTGGGACTGAACGGTATCGCTGTGTTGTATCTCCGCTTGGTTGGTTTCTGTTGGGATAACCTGTGCTTGCCAGATTGCTAAGAAGACAATCAAAATACCAAATAAGAGCACGGCTCCGACCTGGACGGATTGTGCCCGATCGTCCCCCAACAAAGACATTACAGAAGATGAGAACACCGAGGGATAAAAAGGACACCCCCAACAGATGCGCGACTAGTCCTCTTCAACAACTTCAGGATCGCTCAGTGCGCTTTGGAGGCTGTCGAGTCCGTTGACCCACTCTGCAACAAGCCCGTATTCGAGTTCTTCGGCGATCGACATATCTAGCTCCTCGCCAGCAATAATCAGCGTGCCAGCCTGCACAATATAGCTCAGTGCGGCATCAAGCTCTTCGCTTGCTTCTGCGTCTGCTGCGGCTGCAATATACTC
>SL_4KL_010_BRINEDRAFT_10000822_pt1 | contig 16524 bp, 13 predicted proteins | sample SodLak_010_BRINE_2_FD_10664 | JGI IMG/M metagenome (IMG submission 10664)
AGGGATGCAGTCAGCCACGAACAGCTCCGCGCACTGGCCGACTGGGCAAGTGGTGATGCACACGACGCGCTGGCTGCATTGTTCAGCAGCGGGCTTATCGCCGAACAAAACAGTCACAGCCGGATCGATCAGGCTGCCCTCGACGCTGGAATGGCGGCGGTTCCCCAGCCGTGTGTCTCGTTAGGACGCGTGTTGGCCCTTCCCAAAAGCAGACAACAGGTACTTTCAGGACTGATCGAACTCCCGGAGACCGCTCGCAACTCGGTGAGCACTGCGGCAGATGGGATCGTCGACGACAGAATCGAACTCTCACGGTCGACAATCGAACGGGTGCTGTACGAACTCGCCGAAGCAGGCATCGTTCGGCGTGTCAAACTCGATGACGCGACACAGGTCGGTCGACCACCATCAAGACTTGAACCACGGTTTCCGACACTCGTTTTCGAACAGTTGCGGTCGAGCTACTAACTGAATTCGAGCTATAACTGAATTTGAGCTACTAACGGTGTAGTCGACCAGCGGACAGATTTATATAGAGAACGAGTATCCGACTGTTGTCATACTGTTAGCGGTTTTCAGACACGATAATTTGGAACACAAGCTTATTTACTGGTCAAATAACATCGTTTACTATGAGTATTCGATTGAGAGCCACCTGTATCAGCGGTGTCAGTTTTGACACGTCCTACCATCAGCTCTGGCGTGGGGCTGTCGTTTTCTGTCTGGTTGCTATCGGCGTCGCCGTTGGCCTCGGGACTGATCTGACGGTTGTGAGTGGGTCGACGCTCGGTATTTTCGGATTCTTTTCGCGTCCGTGGGGTCGCTCTGAGGCCGAGTCGTCTACGGACGACGAGACGGACGACTCAGACGACAGCGAGCCACTGGCGTCTGATGTTGGCGAGTCGGCGGCTGTTAGTGTCGGACGGTCGGAGACGAACGCTACCACAGAGCAGGTCGACAGCCAGCCAGGTGCGCCAGCGGAGTCGGACTCGCTTGATAGTCAGCCAGCTGTGCCGTCAGCGGTTTCCGATGGCGGCGAACCAGTCTCGAGTGAGTATTCAGATGCCAAAGACAGTGGCTCTCAGTCTTCGGCATCTGACGTCGAGTGGCAACGGCTTTCCTCACAGCTCGCTGCTGCGATGGAACAGGCTGCTGACGGTGATCTAACAGTTCGTCTCAATACAGAGCACGATGACAAACACGCTGCCGAACTCGCCGACTCGTTTAATTTGATGCTCGATGAGTTCGAAGACACAATCCAGACCGTCGAGGAGTTTGGCGATCAAGTCGAAGGGGCAGCCGAGCGTGTCGGCGGCCGTGTCACCGAAGTCAAAACCGCCAGCAAAGAGGTCAGTCGCTCGATGACTGGCATCTCCGAAGATACAACGAAACAACATGAGATGGTCGACAACCTCTCGGATGAGATCCGGTCGCTTTCGGCAGCCACCGAAGAGGTCGCCTCGTCGGCCAACGAAGTCGCCGAAGCCTCCGAGACGGCAGCCCAGCGCGGCGAAAAAGGACGAGAGCTGGCGACCAACGCACTGGCCGAACTCGATGAGATCGACACCCGGACCAACCGCACCCTCGAGGCCACCCAAGAGCTCGATGATCTGATCGGCGAGATCGAAGATATCGCCGAGTTCATCGGCGAAGTCGCCAGCCAGACCAATATTCTTGCACTCAATGCGTCGATTGAGGCCGCCCGCGCGGGCGAAGCCGGCGAAGGGTTTGCGGTCGTCGCCAACGAGGTAAAAAGTCTTGCCGAAGACGCCGAAGAGGCCGCTGGCGACATCGAGTCGTCGATTGCCAACGTCCGCGAGCAGGCCGATACAACGGTCGACGAGATGGAAGAAACCCGCGAGCGGATCGACGCCGGTGTCGACACTATCGAGGGAGCAGTCGAGACGTTCCGGCAGATCGCCGACGATGTCGAAGAGACGAACGTGGGCGTCCAAGAGATCAGTGAGGCGACCGACAGCCAGGCTGAATCGCTCCAGGAGGCCGCTGCGATGGTCGACGACGTTGGCGATATCTCCGATGAGACGGCCGAACGCTCCGAAGTCGCCGCGTCAGCGGCCCAACAGCAGACCACCGCCCTCGCAGAAGTCTCGACAGGTGTAACAACGCTCGATGAGCGGGTCGACACACTCGGGACACTGTTGAGTACGTACGAGCTACGGGATACTCGCACTCGAAGTACTGTCGACGGCGACGTAACATCCATCGAGTTTTGGCACGCGATGGGTGGCGAAAAGGGGCTGTTGCTCGAAGAGTTGATCCGAGAGTTCGAATCACAGGCCGAAGGAATCCACATCAACGCGACCTCCAAGGGGAGCTACCGAGGTACTCTTGAATCAACGATGTCGGCCGCCGAGAAGGGCTCGCCACCAGCGTTGGCCCAAATCTATGAGATCGGCACTGCCCGTGCGATGGACAGTGGGGCGTTTACGCCCGTCGAGGGGGTCTTGCCCCGGTCGGTCTCGCTTTCGAACTACGTCGATCCCGTGTTGAGCTACTACCGAACGAACGGCACGCTCAACTCGATGCCGTTTAACTCTTCGGTGCCGGTCCTTTGTTACAACAAAGACGCCTTCCGGACGGCCGGAGTTGATCCCGACAACCCGCCGAAAACGTTCGAGGCGGTCACCGATGCCGCACGCACGCTGGTCGAAGACGGCGGCTTCCGATACGGGATTACGTTCGCGAACTACTCGTGGTTCGTCGAACAGTGGTTTGCGACAGCCGGCCAAGAGGTCGTCAACAAACAGAACGGCCGAGCCGGTACGCCCGACAAAGCCTATTTCAACAGCGAGGCAGCCAAAACGATCTACGGCTGGTGGACCGACCTCGACAACGATGGGCTCTACCACAACCCTGGTATGGAGGCCCGTGGGAAAGCGAAAAACGCCTTCCACGACGGCACTGCGCCGATGGTTATCGCCTCGTCGTCATCTGTCGGCGGGATTACCGAAAACGCCGACTTCGAAGTCGGAATCAGCGGCCACCCGACACCCGGCCGCGGCGAGGGACTCATTGTCGGTGGTGCATCGCTGTGGGTCTCCGAAGGTGCAAGCCAGGCCGAACGCAACGCGGCCGGTGAGTTCCTCGCGTGGCTCACCCAGCCCGAACAGCAGGCTCGGTGGCACCGCGAGACCGGCTACCTACCGGTCCACGAAGGTGGAATCGACAGACTCCAACGCGACGGCTGGTTCCGCCAGAACCCTGGCCACAAGGTTGCCATCGACCAGCTCCTATCGAGCAAGGACAGTCCGGCTACCAACGGCGCGCGAATCGGGCCGTTCAGCACGGTTCGGACACTCGTCGGCGAGGCATACGACGACATCCTCGAAGGCGACCTCGAGACCGAACTCGACAAGCTCAACGATCAGGTCGAACGCCAGCTTGAGTCGTATTCGAAAAACAGACAGTAACTGCCGACCGACGCAGCCTACTGCTTTTCTGCAACACAATAAAGACTGTCGGGAGCTACAGTCACGTATGGAACGAACGTTAACGGTCGTCCCTGAAGATGGACTCCACGCACGCCCAGCAGCCACCTTTGTCGAAACTGCGAGCAACTTCGATGCCGACGTGACCGTCGAGGCCGTCGACGGCAACCGGCCACCGGTCGCTGCGGACAGCATGCTCGGGGTAACTGGGTTGGGTGTCCGTGGTGGCGACGACGTTCGGCTGGTTGCCGACGGACCCGAGGCCGAGGCTGCACTCGATGCACTCGAACGAATCCTCTCGACGCCCGAAGACGAACTCGACGAGATGGAACTGCCGTGACCGAGCGGCGATTCGATGGGGTCGGCGCGACCCCAACCGTTGGGGTTGGGACGGCCCGGTGGTACCGGCCGGTCGACGTGACTGCGCTCGGCGAGCCGCCTGATCCTGAGACGGTTTCGGCGGCGGCCGAACGCAAGCGGTTCGAGACAGCCCAAGACAAAGCAGCAACCGAACTCGAAGCCGAGCGCGAACGCACCCGCGAACGCGTGGGCGACGACGAAGCCAACGTATTCGATGCCCACCTGCAGTTTCTTCGGGACCCACAAATCGAAGCTGGCGTCGACGAACAACTCGACGGTGGCCTTCCTGGGCCCCATGCGGTGTATGCGGCGTTCGAAGACCCCATCGCACAGTTCGAGCGCATGGACGGAATGATGGCCGAACGCGCCGACGACCTTCGAGATATTCGAGACCGCCTGCTGCGGTTGTTGACTGACACTGCCCGAACTGATCTCGGCGCGCTTGCCGACGGCTCTGTCATCCTCGCCGAACTGCTCACACCCAGTGACACCGCCCAACTCGACCCCGAGGCTGTCGCAGGAATCGCCACGATCAAAGGCGGCCGCACTGCTCACGCCGCAATCATTGCCCGCTCTTTGGGGATTCCGGCGGTCGTTGGGATTGGTGAGGACCTCAACCAAATCGACGATGGCACCGAGGTCGTCGTCGACGGACAAAACGGGGTTGTCATAGCCGACCCAGACGAGTCGACGCGCACACGCGCGAGAGAGTCGACTGAGATACCTGTAATCGACGAGCCCGTCTCGACAGCAGACGGTATCGAAATCGAAGTCGCCGCAAACCTCGGCACACCCGCCGAAGCCCAGCCCGCAGTTGCAAAGGGAGCCGACGGGGTTGGACTGTTCCGCACTGAGTTTTTGTTTCAGGATCGAACGGCGGCCCCCGACGAGACCGAACAGTACGAAGCGTTTTTGTCGGTCTGCGAGACGTTCAGCGAACAGATCGACGATCCCCGAATTGTCGTCCGGACGCTCGATGTTGGTGGGGACAAGCCAATCGAGTACCTGGATCTCGATCCCGAACAGAACGGGTTTTTGGGCGCGCGGGGCATCCGGCTCTCGTTGGACGAACACGCCGATCTCTTCGAGACACAGCTCCGCGCGCTGCTCCGTGTCGCAGCAACTGATGCGGGCGGCGGGCTGGCGGTGATGTTTCCACTGGTGTCGACGGTCGAGGAACTGGAGGCCGCGCTCGAACAGGTCGACCGCGTGGCCAGGAGTCTTGACGACGAAAATATCGACTATGCCATCCCCGAGTTGGGTGTGATGATCGAAACGCCCGCCTCGACATATCTGGCCGACGCCTTCGCCGAGCGCGTTGAGTTTCTGTCTATCGGGACCAACGACCTCACTCAGTACATTCAGTCTGCCCAGCGGGATCTCGATCGGATGAGCGACTATCAGGACCCACTTGCGCCCGCGGTGCTTCGAGCGGTCGACCGCACCGTCCGGGCAGGTCACGAAGGTGGCGCGTGGGTCGGCATGTGTGGCGAGATGGCCGGCAATCCCGAGTTGACTGAACTGCTCGTCGGGTTGGGTCTCGACGAACTCAGTATGAGCGCGGTGACGGTGCCAGCTGTCAAAACCGCGATCCGTGAGACAGACACAGAGCGCGCAACAGTGCTTGCTGAATCGGCGTTGGCCGTCGACACGCTCGCCGACGTACAAGATTTACTCTGAGGAATCGACGCACAAACGGAGTACTGCAGTCAATGCCTACCGTTTCCGGTACTCGCGTGCATCTTCGGCTTTTTCCAGGACGCTTTCGAGTGTCGACTTGTCGTTCGTTGCTTCGACAGCTGCATTGAGCGCGCCTTCGAGTATGGGTGCGTCGGCGATCCGTGCGTTGGCATCGGTCATCTCGATTGCCAACTCGGCGTTCATCACCGCACTCCCGAGGTCGACGAGTACGACAACGCCATCGCCGTCGTCAGCGGCCGCAATGGCCTCGCCGATTCGGTCGGCGCTGGTGCCGATCTCGCCGTTGTCGCCGCCTGCAGCCTCAAGCGGGGCGTCGCCACCCATCTCGGCGGCAAGTTCACAGATTCCTTCGGCCGCCTTCTGGCTATGGGAGACAACGACCAGCCCGATCACGACTCTTCGACCTCTTGGGGCGTTTCATCAGGAATCGTTGGCGACCGGGCGTCTACATCGGTCTCGCCGTCAAGGTAGTCATCTGCTACTTTGAGAAGCTCCTGCATAATGAACCACGTCGAGGTGGCTCCGGGGTCCTGGTGGCCGACCGACCGCCAGCCCAGAAACGACGCCCGGCCTTTCTGGGCCCGCAACGGGACGGTAAACTCGACGCCACGCTCGGCGGCTGCGGTCGCCTTGGCCAAGGCCGTCAACGGCGGGAGTTCGTCGACCTCGATGGATTTTTTATACGTGTGGACCGCCGGTGTGAGCGCGTCGACCATCGTTTTCGCGCCGAGTTGCGCGCCGCCTCTGTCCTGTACTTTCTGTAGGTAGGCCTCCGCGAAGTCGACTGATGTTTCAGCCGTCAGGCCGCCTTCGAGCGTCTGACTCGCGCTCATAATCGACCCACCGTACAGCGGCCCTGCGGCTCCACCGACTTTCGAAATGAGGGTGACGCCGATCTTCTTGACAAGCTCTTGGGGAGAAGACTCCTCGTCGTCTTCGACTGCATCGGCGGCTGCCCGAAAGCCGCGTGCGAGATTCGAGCCGTGGTCGGCATCCCCGATGGCCGAATCGAGGTCGGTAAGATGACTCTTTTCGGCCTCCAAACGGTCGGCCACTGCCCCGGCGGCCGCCACAATTGCTGCCCGTTGTGTTGGATCGTCTGCCATACTGTACAGAAACGCCCAGGCTTCAAAGTATTTATGTCGAAAAACCATGATACTGTCAGCATACGTGCCACTCACCGGCTAGATATACAACATAAATGGAGAGTATCCATTCGGTCGCTGCCCACAATGCTGCTCGAACGACAGGCGTTTCAGACAACAAGCGCGGGGGTATCGGCTGATGCGGTCAGCAACGCTTTGAGTTCGTCGTCGACCGCCGCAACGGTGACAGAACAGCCCATCATATCCAGCGACGTCATGTAGTCGCCGACCCAGGCGTCCCAGGTTTCGAGGCCGTGGTCGTCGACGATCTCCTGGAGCTTCTTGTTGACAATAAAAAGCTCCGACTGTGGGGTACCGCCCATTCCATTGACGAGTGTGAGAATCTCTTGGCCCGCATCGAGATCCAGATCATCGAGTACCTTTTCAGTGAGATGTTCGGTGATCTCGTCGGCAGTCATCATATCGACGCGCTCGGTACCCGGCTCGCCGTGGATACCGATGCCGAGTTCGATCTCGTCTTCTGGGAGGTCGAACGTCGGTTCGCCCTTATCAGGGGTGACACAGGACGTTAGCGCGACACCCATTGTCGCGACGTTGTCGATCATCTTGTTGGCAACGCGTTCGACCTCCCCAATGTCGGCTCCCTCGGCAGCTTTTGCGCCTGCGACCTTATGGACGAAGATGGTACCGGCGACACCCCGTCGACCACTCGTATACAGGGAGTCTTCGACGGCCACGTCGTCGTTGACGACGACCTGGCGGACCTCGATGTCTTCCATTTCGGCCATCTCGCCGGCAGTCTCGAAGTTCATTACGTCGCCTTCGTAGTTTTTGACCACACAGAGAACGCCTTCACCAGAATCGCAGGCCTTGATCATCTCGTTGAGTTGGTCGGCTGTCGGTGAAGTAAAGACCTCACCTGCGGCCGCACCGTCCAGCATACCTTCACCGAGAAAGCCCGCATGTGTGGGTTCGTGGCCACTGCCGCCGCCCGAGACGACGCCGACTTTGCCATCGACTGGCGCGTCGGCTCGTACCAGTACCGTTGTATCGTCGAGTCGACGCAGTTCGGTAGGATACGCTGCAACCATTCCATCGAGCATTTCGTCGACAACTGTCTCTGGACTGTTGATGAGCTTCTTCATAGCACCCTAATACTACATCATCAATGATGAAAAAGATATGTTCTGCTGGGCTGCCACAACACCGAGTGGCAGCGTTTACTATCTGGCCGACATACACATGGTATGACTCCTCCGCTCGCGTTGGATATCGACGGGACACTGACAACTGCGAACCACCGTATCGACCCACGGGTATTCGAACGACTTCCCGAGTGGCCTGCCCCCATCGTGATTGCGACCGGCAAATCGTTTCCGTACCCGATCGCGCTCTGTCATTTCTTAGGGATACCGGAACGTGTGATCGCAGAAAACGGCGGTGTCGTCTGTGTCGACGACCAGCTGTCGTTTCAGGGCAACCGCACGGCTGCAGAGGCCGCAATCCAAGAATTTCGACAGCGCGGCGGCGAGTTGGGATGGGGTAGTGCCGATACCACGAATCGGTGGCGCGAAAGCGAGATCGCCGCCTCGATTGATGCCGACGAGGGGTTGTTGCGCGAGGTAGCCGCCGAGTTCGATCTCGAAGTCGTCGATACGGGATATGCCTACCACCTGAAAACACCGGGTGTCGAGAAGGGCGACGGTCTGGTTGCGGCCGCCGAGTTGTTGGGGCTCGACCCCTCGGAGTTCGTCGCAATCGGTGACAGCGAAAACGATGTTTCGCTGTTCGAGACCGCTGGCGAGTCGTTTGCGGTCGCCAACGCCGATGCTTCTGCCTGCGCGGCTGCCAAGACCATTCTCACCGAGAGCTATTTCGATGGAACGCTTTCTGTCCTCGAGTCGCTGGCAGCCGGCGACGACTAACTGGTAGTCGGTGAGGATACCCACTACAGTCGACGACGGTGGTAGGTCGACGACTACAGTGAGGGTCGACGACGACTACAGCCTAAGGGGCAACGACGACTACAGTGAGGGTCGACGACGACCACGGCGATAGGATTGACCCATTGGCTCGCCGACCCTGCTGTCGGCGAATTCCAAACGGTTTATACTAACCCCTCAAAAAGAAACGAACATGCCGCGAGAACAAAAGCAGGTTCGCGAACTCCAGGAAGGAAGCTACGTTATGATGGACGACTCGCCGTGCAAAATCAACCATTACAGCACAGCCAAGCCGGGCAAACACGGCAGCGCGAAGGCCCGCGTCGAGGGCAAAGGCGTCTTCGACGCCAAAAAGCGCAGCCTCAGCCAGCCCGTCGACGCCAAAGTCTGGGTGCCGATTATCGAACGAAAACAGGGCCAGGTTGTCTCGGTTACTGGTGATGACGCCCAGGTGATGGATCTGGATACCTACGAGACGTTCACCATGCGCATCCCAGAAGACGAAGAGTTCGAGAGCGATATGGATATCGAATACCTCGAGTACGAGGGCCAGCGAAAGGTTGTGTAATGTTTCCTGGGGCGACCGCTGACCGCGAAGCTGCTTCGTACGTGGTCGTCGGCGCGCCCCTGGACGCGACGACGACGTTTCAGCCTGGGACCCGGTTTGGTCCCGACCGCATTCGCCGCTTTTCGGCAAGTTACGACAATTACGACCACCGGACGGACCAGCTGTTTACCGAGCTGGGAGTCTACGACTCGGGCAACATCCGGGCGTGGGACGCCGTAGAGGAGTACTGTGCGTATCTTGGCGGTCAACTCCGAGATATCGTCTGGGATGGGGCTATACCCTTATTACTGGGTGGCGAACACACTGTCACGGTTCCAGCAGTCGACGCGGTCGAGCCCGACGTGTTCGTCTGTCTCGATGCGCATCTCGATCTCCGCAAAGCCTACGACGGCAACGAGTGGAGCCACGCCTGTGTCACCCATCGTGTACTGGAGACTGTCGACGAGGTGATCATCCTCGGCGCGCGCACTGGCTCGGCCGACGAGTGGAAGCGATCCGAAGCCGAGGATGTGACGGTTGTCGACCCCAACGCCGTCGACGACTGGCTGGCCGACCCACCCGATTTTGATGCTCAGTCAGTGTATCTGAGCGTCGACATCGACGCGGTCGACCCTGGATTTGCGCCTGGCACAGGGACGATAGAACCGTTTGGACTAACGCCCCACCAGATGCGAAAGGTGGTCCGGCACGTCGCGCCGTACTGCGATGGGGCCGATTTCGTCGAGGTCAACGACCGAGACGACGGCCAGGCCGCCGCGCTGGCGGGCAAACTCCTCCGGGAGTTCGTCTTTGGACATGCGGCCGGCGTCGACGGGACGTAACGGAACGTTCGGTGCAGGCAGACAGCTGGCGTCGACGAGACGTAATTATCAGATCTAGCGAGTCGACACCAAGGTGTTTTACTCGATCCTGAGTAGTAGTCTGCAATGAAAACGGACCACCACGTCTACATCGGAGATTCACGGTCGCTGACAGCGATAGAGGAAAACACAGTCGACCTCGTCGTGACGTCGCCGCCGTATCCGATGATCGAGATGTGGGACGAGCTGTTTTGTTCGTTCGATCCGGCAATAGAGAGCCATCTCGACGCAGGACGGGGTCGAAAAGCCTTCGAAGCGATGCACGCAACGCTGGATTCAGTCTGGGAGTCCATCGAGCGCGTGCTCGTCGACGGCGGGATCGCCTGTGTCAATATCGGCGATGCAACCCGCAGCTTAGATGGCTCGTTTCGGCGGTATCAGAACCACAGCCGAATCGTCTCGGCGTTCGACGCGCTGGGGTTCGAGCCACTGCCATCGATTCTGTGGCGCAAACCAACCAACAGCGCAGCCAAATTCATGGGCTCGGGAATGGTGCCACCGAACGCCTACGTGACGCTCGAACACGAACACATACTGGTGTTCAGAAACGGCCAAAACCAACGTAGCTTTGAGCCGAACGCCGAGCGGCGATACGGGGCGGCGTACTTCTGGGAGGAACGAAACCGCTGGTTCAGCGATCTGTGGACCGAGATCACCGGCCGCAGCCAACAGCTAACCGGCGGCCAGTCCCGCGAACGGTCGGCTGCTTACCCGTTTGTCATCCCCTACCGGCTGATCAACATGTACTCAGTGTATGGCGATACGGTGCTCGATCCGTTCTGGGGAACGGGAACGACGACACTGGCGGCGATGGCTGCGGGTCGACACTCGGTCGGCAAAGAACTCGACGAAGGGTTCAAAACCGCGTTCGACCAGCGTCTCGAAACGATACCAGCGATCACAGACGAAACGGTGGGCCGTCGACTCTCTGCCCACGAGTCGTTCGTTGCCCAGCGGCGTGCTGACGGCAAACAGTTCGAATACGACGCAGAGAACTATCCGTTTCCAGTAATGACCAAACAGGAACAACCGGTTACGTTGTATCGGATCGAAGCTATCGAATCAAGAGACGGCGGCTACCGAGTTAGCCATACACCACTCGGCGTCGACTGGCGGACGGAACTCGAGTTCGAATCGCCCGAAACGGGAAAATAACGCTCAGTACCGCGACGGGAGGAACGCAAAGGCAACTAACGAAAAGACGAACAGCAATGACATAACAATCGTGTAGGTGAGTCCGGTAACCCGGTCAGCGAACTGCTGTTGGGACTCGACCTGCTGGTCGTAGCTCGTCGTATCTAGTGTGAGCATCACCGTATTCGAACCGGGGAAGAAGGTGAGATATTCATTGCCATCTGCGAGTTCGATCATCTCTTCGTGCTGGAGGTCATCAGTGTTAGTCTCGTCTTCAGTCCATGTGATCGTGACATCGTCCGCTGTCACATCACTGACGGTGACCGTCTGGTCATTATAAACGAAGGTATCTCCCTCACTGTAGGTGACTGTTGCAGGATCATCGAAGTACTCATCGGCAGGAACCACGTCCGAGCCAACGATAACGGATTCTTCGCCATCACGTTCGACGGTTTCATTGTCAGCATTCGGGTCAGCTTCGAGAACCGCCTGTTGGTCGATTACTTCAACGAGTGTGAATGTAGTGGGTGCTTCGGCCTCGCTGTCGAGTTGGATTTCCCAGGTGGTATCGTCGATCTCGACCGTATCACCAGCTGCCCATGTTTCAGACATTTCAACATCTTCGTCGACCCATTCAATACTGCCGGCGAAGGTCATACTGCCGTCTTCTTCGTCTTCAGTCTCTTCGATCTCGGTTACAGTGTATGTTTGGTCGCCGACAGTGAACGAGTCACCTTCAGAAAGCTCGTAATCGGCGTTATCAAGCGTTATCGTGGGCTCTTCGGCTGTCGCGATGAGCGAGTATGATGCCGCCGCGATGAGCACAAAAAACGCAACATACACTGCTACAGCGCGTCGTTGCATATTCCAGCAAACGAACAGCCGCCGTATAACGATTACTAACCTCGCCGCCAAGAACAGCCACTACTCTCGGTCTTCATGACTGTGTACCAACGCCGATGGCCGTCGACGACGTAGTGTATTCGGGAGCCAGTTCGACAACAGTCTCATCATCGGTTTCGGTACGGGTGAGTTCGAAGGCGATTCCCGACCGCGTATAGATGACTGGCGTCGGTTGGCTCCGGCTGAGCGTATATCCCAACGGAAGCGTGCGTTCGGAATCCGTCGGCGCAACCGCAAACGAGTCCGGAAGACAGAGCGTGAGACTGTTGGCCGGCGGTACCTGAACTGAGTCAGTGAGATGATACCGGTCGATTCGGGTATCAGTAATTGTTGCACCTGTGAGATCGATTCGCTCGAAGCTGTCGTTTCGAACAACGAGTTCAATCATCCCGTCGTCACGTGAGCTACGGTCGACGATTGTCAGATCCGANCGCGTCTCCAAGGTTGCTGCATACCAGTTGTAGACGACAACAGTCGAGACGACCCAGACAAGCGCGCCAACAACAACGGCCCAAGCGGATTCGACCCCTAACAGCCACAGACTGCTACCGACCGCTGAAGCCAACAGAAAGCCGGACAGTGCCCCAATCGTTCGCGTTTCGAGATGTCTGAGTGTCGCATATCGAGTTCGAACGATACGGCGTTCGCTGTCGGTCGGTGGCATGGATGGTCGACGGCCCAAAAGCCAGTAAGTCGCCGCGGGCCACGTACACACCACCATAGCGACGACAAACGCGGCCGAATAGCCATAGTACAGCACACCTCCGGTTACAATACCACCACTGAGAAGTCCACAGCAGATGCCGAACAGAACAGCCTGTGTTCGGCGAGAGAGTCGATGCCACCGCTCTCGGAGTGGGTTACCAATCCACTCGGCGAACAGCTCCTGTAGTTTCTCGATGTTTCGATGCAGGATTCGACCTAACAGTCCGACAGCGAAACACATCCCGAAAAACTGGATGAACACGGCTGCTGTCGGTGGGACCGGTACCCACTCTGGAAGCACTGCCACTCGCCGTGGCGCATTGGCCGCACCGACAACAGCAGTCAGCACGGCGGCGACTGCAACCGACAGCATCGTGAGTCGAGCGTATCGTTTGGCGTACTTTTCGCCTGTTTTTCTGAGGCCGCTGATCGACATTGGAGAGTCTGGTTCGGTCATCGTACTTAAAATACCGGCCCGAGTAGGCGAGTGGGCGTAGGTCTTTCAATGATACCGCAGTATCGCCGGTATGGCCGCCTACACCGCCATCGCTGAGGTAAGCCAGACGCTTCTCTCACTGTTGCGCCAGGAGGTCGACAGTCGCGACGATGTCGTTTCGCTGGATGCCGAAACCATCGCGCTTGTCGACCCCGAAGATGTAAGCGTCGACGATCAAACCCGGTTGTCAGTGTCGCTGTATCATCTCGAAGAAAACGCCGCGATGAAAAACAGCCAGCCACGCCATCCAACCGACCCCAACGTCAAAGAGGGGTCGCCGCTTGGGCTGGATCTATACTATCTGTTGACTGCCCATCGGGGTGGCAGCGACGAGTCGACGGCCCAGACGCTCGAACAACAGCGTGTGTTAGGCCTTGCAGCCCAGACGCTGCATGACAATGCAATCGTCAGCGGCGAGCAGTTGGCTGGCGGCCTCAAAGCCGATGGTCCACTCACCATCTCTCTGGTCGACGAGTCGCTCACCGAGCGGACGAACCGCGTTTCGGCGACCCCAGAGAGCACGTTCCAGCCGTCGGCGTTGTATCAGGTCAGTACCGTCGTTATCGACTCTCAGCAGCGCGAAACCGTTCCTTCCGTCACCGAGCGTGACACAGCCGTCGGCCGCCACGACTCCTGACGAACATTTAAATACGATCACCGGACCAGCGGCTGTAACTGATGATTCGGACGATCCGCTCGGAAGGAGTGATGGCCTTCCCGAAATATTCGTATAGAGGGGGCAACAGCCGGTGAGCGACGACCACTCGTCGCCGACGGTCGACCGTCGGCTGCGGTCGATCACGGTTACTGCGTCCGACGACGATAGCGTCGAGTCCACAGACGTGGAGCGTCGAGACGCTATCGGGAGGCTTTTGTCTCCACCTTCGACCGTCGTCGACAGCCAGCCGATGCCGGATCGCGGCCGCGAGTTTGGTGGACTGTTGGGACTCGGTGTTGGCCATCTCCACAGTCCCGCGCGGCTGTTGTATCGGACGTTCGGTGAGACGCCGGTCGGTGATCCAGCAATCGATGTGCTCCCGGAAGCACCACCCGGAGCAGATCAATCAGTCGGCAGACGGCAGCCAGAGACACAGCACGTGACAGCGAACAGGACAGAAATATTCTCACAACGTCGCCCACAACCTCAGACAACGGAGTCCGCAACAGGCCACTCGGCTGTTGAGTCGACCGTTGGGACGGTCGACCGAACGGACGCCACCGCAACTGCTCGTGGTCACAATCCTGTCACAGACGACCGTGATACGACCAAAGCGGGACAGACCGAAGCGGGACAGACCGCGACGGGACAGACTGCAGACAGTGTCGAAACACGAACACAGTCACCTACAGCCGGTCAGTCGACTCGGCGGCTCAGAGACCGCCAGTTGAACCCGATCGCGGCGCATCAACGCCACCAAACGACCGACAATCAACACCGCCAATCAGGAGTGGATCGACCGCAGCCGACCGATACAGTTCCACAGTCGACCAACAAAATCGCACAACAGACAAACACCAGCCAGCAATCACGCAACACGCAACTGCAGTCAGCCGATACGAGTTCGTGGTCGACAAGCATCAAGCTGCGGTCGGCTACCAACATCACACAGTCGACCAACACTACTCTATGGTCAACAAACGTCGCTCCGTGGTCAGACGGTCTCTCACAGTCGGCCAACACCAGCCTGCAATCTGCCGGTACAGGCCCACGGTTGACGAACATCAACCCACGGGTAGCCAACACAGCCTCACAGTCGACCGATAGTATTTCGCGGCGGTCCAACGCAATACCACGGATAGCCAATACTAGCCTACGGTCGACTGACAGCAGTTCGCGCCCACCCAACACTATCTCGCGGGCGGCCAGCACCAACCCGCAGGCGACCAACAGTCTATCACAACCAACGAACACCAGTACGCAGGCGACCAGCGAGATCCCGCAGTACTCTCCAGTCGAAGCATCCACTGCAGGGATCGAACGCCACGGGCAAAAAGCGGTGGAGCCACTGCAAGCAGTCGGTAACCTGCCGGCCGAGACCTCAGCTACAATACCACTCAATACAGCAGCCAGCGCGAACAGTCGACGGTTGTCGACGATGGCTGGCCTGCCAACTGCTGGCGGACAGTTGCGTCGACGGAGAGATTCTACTCAAGCAGCTGACACCGAATACAGTCAGCGGTTAGCGTCTGAATGGACTGGTTGGACACCAGACACGGCCGCAGCGGCCAGGGACCCGACTCCAACTGCGAGTAGCGACCAACCGTTACACAATTTCCAGGAGTCGACTGCCGCAACACCTGACAGACGCCTCCAAAAGAACCCGACCGAACCAGGACGGATTCGAACAGCACACGAACAACAATCGACCGACAGTGGCGATTACTCACGGCCATCGACAGGACACACCGTACTGGAATCGACATCTTCGGGTGTTGGAAGGCTGCTGTTCGACCAGTCTACCGCTCGGGACGTACCGGCCAGTCAGTCGACGGTACAGCGGAATAAGACAGCCAGCGGCAACCAGACATCCTACTCGCGGATCCAGCGGCTGACACAGCACCAGCGGCTGGACACCCACCAGCCGGAAACACGGCGAGAACCGACAACGGCGGCGACAGAAGGGCTCACGCGGACGACATACAGACAGTCGACCGAGACCAACCACAGCAACCAACCCGAAGCCAGCTACGTGCAGGCAGCCGAGACCAACTACGCACAGTCGACACCAGCGAGCAACATCGATACGGAACAGTCGACAACAACAGCTGAAACACGACGATATCACCGTGTTCCCCGACAGTCACGGCCCGCCGAAACTGGACAGTCGACAGCGGCGACTGGAACGACCTCGACGACACGGGAGTCGTCAGGAACCACCGACCGAACAACGGCACGTACCACAGCGCGGCGAGATGCACGCAAAACCGAACAGTCGAATCGAACAGAACAACAGACAGTCGACAGCAACAAACCAAGTCCAGATACTACGTCTCGGGGTTCCAGTGCCGGCTCTATCGGGCAGTTGCCCGCAAGCCAGACGACGGCGACAGGGCGACAAACGAGTCTACGGGCGAGTACGCACGCGTTGTGGCCGCATCGGACCACGCCCGCCGAGACTCGAACGCAGGCACGAAACAAGCCAGTCTCGGACCAGTACCCTGTTGAGAACCCAGAGATGGTCGACGAACAGCCGCCGCGTGGTACTGGCCACCAACAGTCGAGTGGTAGAGAGTCTGTCACGGCCGAGCGGCCAGTTCAATCAGCCACTACCCGTCGAAACCAACAATCCACGTCGACA
>SL_4KL_010_BRINEDRAFT_10000824_pt1 | contig 16518 bp, 10 predicted proteins | sample SodLak_010_BRINE_2_FD_10664 | JGI IMG/M metagenome (IMG submission 10664)
TGAAGAAGCAGAAGAACTGGAAGAGGAGCTTGAGGAAGGCGAAGAAGAACCTGAAGAAGAGGAAGAAGGACAGGATAAAAGAGATTATATGTAAAAAAGAATAAAAAAAGAAATTAGCAAAAAAGTATTTATTAAAAAAAAAATTATATGTAAGCATGTCAATTCCGGAAGATATCGGGAAGGCAGCCTAAACACTGCTGAGAGACAGATAGCTTAGAGTTTAAAGCCTGCCTGATTATTTCTCTCAGAAGAAATTTGCAGCAGGAAAACTTTACAGACTGAAAAGATTAGAAGTTCAGGCAAGAAATGAAATCGAGAAATGATATAATGAACTGTAATTCAGCAGCGTAATTCCGGGCCCGGCGGGCCGGGGGTTGCGCTCGCCTGTTATTTTACCGGTTCTGGTGGTGAAATTTTCATGAAATTGATTGTTGGTCTGGGTAATCCCGGCCGGAAATATGCTCGAACCCGCCATAACGTGGGTTTTCAGGTGATAAAAATCCTGGCTGAGGAGCATGATTTTAACAGTCCGGAAAATCAGTGTCAGGCATTGACAGCCCGGGGCACCATCAATCAGCAGGAAGTGATCCTGGCCCAGCCCCTGACCTATATGAATAGAAGCGGCCGGGCGGTAAGCTGTCTGGTTCGCCACTATGAGCTTACCGGTGAGGATCTTCTGGTTATCTATGACGATCTAAATCTGGAACCGGGCCAGCTTCGATTGAGAAGATCCGGCAGCAGTGGAGGACATAACGGCATGAAATCCATTATTGACCGGCTGGGAAGTGACGGATTTCCCCGCCTGAGGATTGGTATAGGAAGCCCGCCGGGAATCTCTGCCACGGCCTATGTTCTGGAGCCCTTCTCTGCCGAAGAAAAAGAGATAATTAAGCCGGCCCTCAAGGAAGCAGCCCGGGCAGTTGAAGTCTATCTGGCAGAGGGTATTACCGAGGCCATGAATCAGTTTAATTAAATCCACACCCCAACCTGGCCCGTACTAATCGAGTAGGGGTCATTTTGGTATTTTACCTGATATTATTTAATGAACCGGGCACAGAAACAGACTAAAACATCAGTGTTAAGCAGGCTGGAGGTTGCTTTATTTTATGAAGATTTACTCCCGGAATGACAGTGAAAAATTAAACAGGCTGCTGCAGGCTATCCGCCAGCAGAAAAAATTCAGGGTAGCCGGGCTGAGAAATTCCCGGCTGGCTTTAATTCTGGCTCTGCTGGAGCAGAGTCTGGAAGAAATCTTAATTATACTGACTCCTGATGAATATCGGGCTGAAACCCTTTATGAAGATCTGCTCCGGCTGACTGGAGAGGAAAACATAAAATACATGCCCCATCAGGATGTTTATCCCCACGAAGAGATTCCTCTGGACCGCAGTAAAGAAATAAAGCGGCTGGAAGTTCTCCGGGATCTTTCCCGCCGGCAGGAGGGACTTTACCTGATTCCGGTGCAGTCCTTTTCCCGCTGCTTATCGCCGGCCTGGCGCTGGCAGGAATTATCGCAAAAAATAGAATTGGAAAAAAATTATGATCTGGACAGGCTTGCCGCTCTTCTGATTGAAGCCGGTTACAGCCGGGAAGCTATGGTGGAGTTCAGAGGTCAGTTCAGTCTCAGGGGAGGAATTCTGGATGTATTTCCTCCGGGCTGTCCTCATCCCTACCGGATAGAATTTTTCGGGGATGAGGTAGAATCTCTTCGGAGCTTCACCATTGAGGACCAGCGCTCGGTGGAGGAATGCCGGGAGGCACTGCTCACCCCGGCCCGGGAGCTACTTCTGCCCGAGGATCTGGCAGCCCGCATTAATTCTATTGCAGCCTCCCTGGATAAGAACCATTCCCGCTTTCTCTCCCGGGGGGAGGAAGAGGCTGCCGGGAGAATCCAGGAGAAGAAAGAGAGGCTCTTAAGCGAAGGCAGGGAACAGCAGAATCCCGCTGTTCTCCGGGAATATCTCCCCTTCCTTTATAATAACCTGGCCTCCCTCTTTGATTTTTTCCCCCGCCGTACCCGGCTCTTGCTGGATGATCCCGAGAAAATCTTTCAGAGCTACCGCCGGTATATTGAGGAAACTGGAGAGCTTTTCAGCGAACTACTGGAGCAGGGTGAGGTGCTTTCCTATTATTTAGATAATTTCCTCCAGCCCGAGGAGCTGGAGAGTGCAGTTTATTCCAGGCATCATATAGAATTTATTTCCCGAACCGGTCCCCGGACCGAGATTGACCTGGAGTTTAAGGGCCAAAGCCTGGAGCCCTATCATGCCAGATTTGACCTGCTGGCTGACAGAATCAGGGAACTGCACCGAAAAAATCTGACGGTGCTATTGACTTTCAGCAGTGAGAATAAAATGGTCAGGGTGACTGATCATCTTCATCAGGAACTGGATATCATCAAGGTTACCGAACTCAATATCGATCAGCCTGGAATCTATGCTGGCACCGGGACCCTGGCCGGGGGTTTTATCCTGGAGGATTTTAAACTGGCGGTTTTTACCGAGAAGGAAATTCTGGGCCGGAAAAAGCGCCGGAAGAGAAAGGTGGAGGAGCTGGAACAAAGCGAAAAGATTTCTTCTTTTACCGACCTTACTCCCGGTGATTTTGTTGTCCATGAAAATCACGGTATCGGCCGCTATCTGGGGATTAAAACCCTGGAGGTTCAGGACCAGCAGCAGGATTATCTGCTGCTGCAGTATGCCGATGATGATAAGCTTTATGTTCCCACCGATCAGATAAACCTGGTGCAGAAATATATCGGCGGCGAGAGCCAGCAGCCCCGGCTTTACCGGCTGGGAGGAAGTGAATGGCAGAAGGTCAAGCAGCGGGTCAGATCTTCGGTCAAGGAGCTGGCCATCAATCTGATAGAGCTCTATGCCTCCCGGGAATCAATTCAGGGCTATTCTTTCTCTGAAGATACTGTCTGGCAGCAGGAATTTGAAGATGATTTTCCTTTTGAAGAGACCCCGGACCAGAAGCAGGCCATTGCCGAGGTTAAGGAGGATATGGAGAGCCCCCATCCCATGGATCGGCTGCTCTGCGGGGATGTCGGTTATGGCAAGACCGAGGTTGCCATCAGGGCAGCTTTCAAGGCCGCCATGGATGGCAAGCAGACTGCCATGCTGGTGCCGACCACCATCCTGGCCCAGCAGCACTATAATACATTCCGGGAAAGACTGGAGGACTATCCCCTAAAAGTAGGTATGATAAGCCGCTTCCGCAGTCCGGCAGAGCAGAAAAACATTAAGAAACAGCTGGTTTCGGGCCGGATCGACATCATTATTGGAACTCACAGGCTCTTTTCCTCTGATATCGAATTTAATGATCTGGGTCTGCTGGTGATAGATGAGGAGCAGCGTTTTGGAGTGGCTCATAAAGAAAAATTGAAAAACCTCAAGAAAAAGGTGGATGTCCTGACTCTGACTGCCACTCCTATTCCCCGAACCCTGCATATGGCTCTGGTGGGAGTGCGTGATATGAGCGTAATTGAGACCCCGCCGGAAAACCGCTATCCCATCCGTACCTATGTCAAAAAATTCAGCAAGGAGACTGTTCGGGATGCCATCAGGCGGGAGCTGGCCCGGGATGGTCAGGTCTATTACGTTCACAACCGGGTTGAGGATATTGACAGCCAGGCTGAAATGGTCCAGGAACTGGTTCCTGAAGCCCGGGTTGCCATAGCCCACGGCCAGATGCGGGAGAGCAAGCTGGAAAAGATTATGATGAATTTTTATGATAAAGAGTATGATGTGCTGGTCTGCACTACCATCATTGAAAACGGACTGGATATTGCCAATGTCAACTCCATCATCATCAATCAGGCTGAGAGGCTGGGTCTGGCCCAGCTTTATCAGCTCAGGGGCCGGGTTGGCCGCACCAACCGGGTGGCCTACGCCTATCTGATGTATCAGGAAGATAAGATTCTGCCGGAAGTTGCCGAAAAGAGGCTCCAGGCCATTAGGGAATTCACCAGTCTGGGCTCCGGTTTCAAGATAGCTATGCGGGACATGGAGATTCGAGGAGCCGGCAATATTCTCGGTCCCGAACAGCACGGTCATATTGCTAGTGTGGGATATTCTCTTTACTGCAAACTGCTGGAACAGGCTATGGAGGAATTGAAGGGTGAGGAGGAAGAGGAGAAAGTGGAAGCCGAGGTCAGGCTCAATCTCGACGCCTTTATCCCGGAAGATTACATTCCTGATTCCAGTCAGAAGATAGATATCTATCAGCGGATAATGGCCGCCGGCAGTGATCACAAATTGGCAGATATTAAAGCCGAACTGGAGGACAGGTTTGGAGATATTCCGGAAGAGGCTGCTAACCTGCTCTTTATCAGCCGGGTAAAATTAAGGGCCAGCCGGCTTAAAATTACAGAAGTTAAAGAGGAACAGGATAGAATAAGCTGTTATTTTCAGGATAAGAAGAGCGTCGACAGCGAGGCTGTCATGAAGCTGGCCCGGGAATATCCCCGGGAAATCAAGATCCGATCGGCCAAAAAGCCGGTAATCGGCGTAAGGAAATCTGGCAAGAGAGACAAGAAAGAACTGCTGCTGGCTGTGCTGGATTCTCTGCTGGAGTTTGTTTCCCGGCCTGCTGAGCTGGAAACCGGGAAAGTCGGTGATGGGGTTGGAAGCTAAGAAATCGCGGCATTTTGTGGCAGGAGCTGCCATCCTCAGCGCTGCCGGGATTCTCTCACGGGTTATGGGACTGGGCTACCGGGTGGTGCTGATCCGTCTGATCGGCGCTGAGGGTATGGGCCTCTATCAGATGGCCTATCCTCTCTATACCATTATGCTGGTTGTCTCCCGTTCCGGAATACCGGTGACTCTGGCTAAAATGATCTCAGAAAGAATTGCCCGGGAAGAGAAGAAGGATGCCTATCGAATTTTTACTATAGCACGGATTTTGAGCGTTGTTATCGGACTCCTGGCAGCCCTGACCATGGCTCTGATTGCCCGGCCGGTGATCTCCCTGCTCCGTCTGGATCCCCGGGCCTATTATGCTTTGCTGGCGATTTCTCCGGCTATCCTGGTGGTCTCGATTATGGCCAGCTTTCGCGGATTTTTTCAGGGGCTGCAGGATATGAAGCCCACCGCCATCTCCCAGCTGATTGAGCAGTTCGTTCGGATGATAACCATGATATCGCTGGCCTACCTTCTGCTGCCGCTCGGTTTAAGTTACGCAGCTGCCGGTGCCTCCTTCGGGGCTTTTACCGGTGCGATTGCTGGACTTTTGCTGGTAATTTATATATACTATAAAAGAAGAGAAGATATTTTTGCCTTTCTGGCTGAAGATCGGGCTGTTTCCAGCCTTAAGGTCCGCCCGGTTCTGCGAGAATTTTTTGGGCTGGGAGTACCCATCACCCTGGGTGCCCTGGTAATGCCGTTGATGAGCTTTGTGGACTGGGTTTTTGTTCCCCAGCGTCTTCAGGCAGCCGGTTTCGTTATGGAGAGGGCCACCACCCTCTACGGTCAGTTCACCACGGTGGCTATGCCCCTGGTTCATTTCCCCACCATCATTACCGTTTCCCTGGCTACCAGCCTGGTACCTGCCATCTCGGAAGCCTTTGCTGTCAGAGACGAAACCCTTATCAAGAAGCGCACTTCCACCGCCCTGCGGCTGACAGTCATGCTGGGTATTCCAGCAGCCATCGGCCTCTTTGTGCTGGCTGAACCCCTGACCGGGGTGATTTTTGCCGAGCCTCAGGCTGCCAGTATTCTTCAGATTACTGCTCTGGGCGTCATCTTCATCACTTTACAGCAGACCTCCTCAGCTATCCTGCAGGGAATCGGCAGGACCGATCTGCCTGCTAAGAACCTTTTTCTGGGCGCAATCTGTAATGCCGTCATCAATTTTACCCTGACGGGAATCCCGGCTTTTAACATTCACGGAGCAGCCCTGGGAACGGTAACCGGATTTGCCGTTGCCGCAGCCCTGAACATAATTTATGTCAAAAAATTAACCGGAACACTTGTTGCCTCCCCAGCCCGGGTCGGTTACCCGGCCCTTTCAGCTCTAATCATGGGTATAGCAGTATACTTTTTTCATCCCCTGATGCTTTCCCTGTCAGCCGATATTTTCAGACTTTCCGGTCTTGTGAGCCTCACTGCTGCAGTGGGGCTGGGAGTACTTCTCTATGGCTTTCTGCTTATTTATTCTGGAGAGGTTGGAGCTCAGGAGCTGAAGCTGATACCGGGTGTGGGTGCCAGAATATCAGGAAAACTACAGGATTGGGGTGTATTATAACAGCTTATGGAGGAGTTTATGAATAATCAATCTATTGATAAGGATATTTTATGTCAGGAAGTTGAAAAACTACACCAGGTTATGGCCCGCCTCCGCTCTGAGGAGGGCTGTCCCTGGGATCGAGTTCAAACCTATAAATCCCTCAGGCCCTATATAATTGAGGAAGCTTATGAAGCAGTGGAGGCTATTGATACTGGCGATCCGGACCTGATGGCCGAAGAGCTGGGGGATCTGCTGCTGCAGGTGGTTTTCCAGGCCAGAATTGGAGAAGAAAATGACGACTTTGATCTGGTGAGTATTATCAGCCGGCTGACTGAAAAATTGATCCGCCGTCATCCTCACGTTTTCGGGAATGAGAGAGCGGATACTCCTGAGGACGTTAAGCTGACCTGGCAGGCTGTCAAGGATGCCGAAAGAGAAAATCTGGTCAGCAACAGCACCAGCAGCACCAGATCTGCCAGTGGCAACAGCGAAGTTTGCCAGCAGGATGAGAAGAGAGGCAAGCAAGACAGCGAAGAGATGAACGAAACAGGAGACAGCCGGGAAAATGGCGGCTTAGCTGCAAATGCTGACAGCCCTTCGATTCTGGCTGACTGCCAGAAAAATTTACCTGCTTTGCTGCAGGCCCGGGAAGTTCAGGCTTTAGCTGCTGAAGTGGGCTTTGACTGGGAGGAGATTGAACCGGTTTATGATAAGGTTGGAGAAGAACTGGAAGAGGTGCGCCAGGCTGCAGAGCAGCAGGACCGGGAGCAGATTGCCCGGGAAGTAGGAGACCTTCTTTTTGCCGCTGTCAATCTGGCTCGTTTTCTCGATGTTAATCCCGAAATTGCTCTGCTGGGCTGTGTTCGCCGCTTTAAAGAGCGGTTTTCCTTTATAGAAGAGAAGGTTCAGTCTCAGGATCTCAAACTGACTGAAATGTCTCTGGAAGAGCTGGATGCAATCTGGGAAGAGGCCAAACTTGATAATGAAGGTGATGAGTAGATGCCAGGTAAAAATTTAGCAATAATTTTACTTACTGTTCTGCTGGTTTTGAGTCTTAGCTTTTCTTCCGGAGCTCTTGAAACCAATGATCTTTCAGCAATTCTGCTGGATGCCGAAACCGGACAGGTGCTCTATGCAAATAATGCCGATGAAGAGCTGCCTCCGGCCAGCATCACTAAAATAATGACAGTTCTGCTTACCATGGAAGCCATTGAAAATGGTGAGCTGGAACTGACCGATTCCACCACCATCAGCAGCGGGGCTTCTTCCATGGGGGGCTCCCAGATATTTCTTAATACCGGCGATGAAATTACAATTGAAGAACTGCTCATGGCTGTTATCATCTCCTCAGCCAATGATGCCAGCTATGCCCTGGCTGAAGCTGTAGGGGGGCATTATGATTACTTTGTGGAAATGATGAATGACCGGGCCCGGGAACTGGGAATGGAAAATACTAATTTCACCAATCCGCACGGTCTGCCTGATTACGACCATTACAGCACCGCCCGGGATATCAGTAAAATGGCCCGGGAAGTGGTTCAGTACCAGGAAGTTTTGAACTGGAGTCAGATCTGGCTGGAATATCTGGAACTCCCGGACCGGCAGGCTATGCTGACCAATACCAACAGGATGATTTTGAATTATTCCGGCATGGACGGTTTGAAAACCGGCTATACGCGGATTGCTGGTTTCTGCCTGGCAGCCACCGCCAGACAGGGAGATTTTCGCCTGATATCTGTTGTGCTGGGGGCTGATTCCCGGCAGCAGCGGGAAGAATTGACCGCCAGAATGCTGGATTACGGTTTTGAAAATTATCGTCAGGAAATTCTGCTGGCCAGGGATGATGAGATTGAAGGAATTTTAGTTCCTGAAAGTGAGACTGAATATGTCAGCATCCGTCCGGACCGCGATTTAAAGGCAGCCGTTCCCCGCTATCTGGAACATAATGTCGATACCGAGATCAAGCTTCAGCCTGAATTTGAACTACCCATCTCAGCTGGCACAAAATTGGGTGAAGCGGTTGCCCTGGTCGATGGGGAGGAAGTCCATCGCACTGATTTGCTGGCCGCTCATGATATAGAGCGGGCTGGCTTATTTACCCGACTGCTGCGCAGGGTTAAGAGTCTGCTTGAGCGTTGAGTGGTGGGAATGTATATGGTGGAACCGGGTACTACCCGTTTTTCCTAGATCTGAATTTTGCTTGCAAATTAACATAAAATATGGCAGAAACTGCTGGAAAGCTGTCAATTCAGCTTAGAGAGGACCCGGTGAATTTGCTGGGAAGCTTCTTTGAGCAGTCTGATATCTTCCCGGGATAAACCCGAAAGATGTTTTTTAATTTCCTGTCTGAATTTATGCCTCAAATCAGCAATCAGCTTTTCGCCGGAGTCGGAGAGAGTTATCAGAGTTCGCCTTCTATCATTCTGGTCCTCATTTCTTTCGATATAACCCAGTTCAAAGAGCCTGTCCACGGCCCGACTGCAGTTGGAGGTGGTTAGACCAACTCTAGCTCCCAGTTCAGAAAGGGACTGTTTTTCATGATACTTTAAAGTAAAAAGAATCCGGGAAAGGGTGGGAGTCAGCTGGTATTCCTGCATATAATCTCCGGTGTTAATTTTTTTAATAAGCGGTGGAAAGGTTTCCTGGAGATTGCGGACGACTATATCAAGTTCATTTTCACTCATTTTTTCACCCCGATTTTTATTTTAATGAAAATAAAAGAATGGGACCGGATATTTGTCCTATGTGTAACAAAGACAGAAAAAATCATGCATAAATCAACTATATTATATCTAATTATGTGAAAATAAACAAATTAGCTCTTGAATTAATCAGAGCCAGAAGATATAATGCTATTCAAATGATAATGAATGTTTCGGGACAGCAGGAAAGGTAAAAAAGAAAAGACGGTAGGAAAGGTAAGATAGGAAGACAGCAGGAAAGGTAAAATAGGAAAACGGCAGGAGCAACTACAGTAGAGAAAATAAGAACCGGCAAAATTTCTGACCAGGAAGCTGGTTTCCTATAACCAGCCCGGATTCCGGGAAAGCCGGGCGGCTGCAGTTAAATGGACTCCGGGAAAGCCGGGCGGCTGCAGTTAAATAGGTTCGGGAAAAGCCGGGCAGTTGTAGCTAAATGGACTCGGGAAAATTCTGTCCTGAAGGGAGGCTGCCATGTTTAAACTGGAATTGAACTATACAGAGATTTTAAAGAGGGCTGCTGTTTTATTCTGATTGTTTTTCTTTAAATATAATTATTTTCCAGTTGACTCCCTTTTTGCTGGCGGCTTTGATTGCCATTATCCTGGCACCCTACTCAATTATTGTCTTTAAAGTACTGATATTAACTGGCCTGATTTAGTATTGATATTAACTGGTTTGAATTAGTATAGATATTAGCTGACTTGTTTTTTTGTTGATATCAGCTGGCTTGATTAAGTATCGATATCAGCTGGGCTGGAGTCTCAATAACAAAATCCGCAAGTTCTTTCAGACCATCTTGAGAACCAATTCCACAAAGAACGGCTATTTTTAGACCTACACCAGCATTGATGGCTGTGTTCATATCAGTTAGAGTATCACCGACGAAAGCCACCTCTTGAGGAGTAAGCCGACAGCAATCGCAAAATTGTTCAACTACTTTGGGATGAGGCTTGGGGGGACAGTCATCATCTCCACAGCCAATAAAATCAAAGTAATTTTGAATTTCTAACTGTTTTAGCATGTCCTCTGTTGATTCCCGGTTATCTGCTGTGGCTATTCCCAGCTGAAGATTCATATTTTTTAACTCCTGGAAAATTTTATGGAGATCTGCTGTAGGTTTCAGATCATTATCAAGCTGGCGGGCACTAATTTTTGTCAGGCTTATAATCCTTTCGACCAAATTTTCTTTATCTCTGCAATCTACCAGATTATTTTGCTGAAGATATTCAGCTACCTGATAGGTGGCTTCGGTCATATTGGAATTTGCCAGTTTCCCTTCAGGGTCAATTTTTTTCTCCTCAACATCTATTCCCAGATATCTTAAACAGGACTGCTTTGCTTGTTCTCTGTTGTTGATTATACGGTCTTTATCAACTATTTCAGCGATGACATGTTCTGTAGTTTTTTCAATTATCGGTATCCAAAGAGCATTGAAGTCCAGAAGAGTGCCATCCTTGTCAAATAAGACTCCTTTGATTTTTGTCATAATAAACTCTCCCTGTTATTTTGCTATTTTTATCAGCTTTTCTTTGAATATTATTTCATTCTTATTTTATTATTTTTTCACTCTTATAAAACTACATCTTTCCTGGCCGTTTAGAGTCTGCTATGGTTTTTGTAATTTGTGTCAGGACTTGCAATTTATCCTGTGATAGCATATAATGTATTTCAAATGATAACATTTATTTTTAAAAAAATAAAGTCCAGGGTGTTATTTTTAAATAAAACCCAGAAAATTACAAACTGAAAATTATCCGGGAATTTTTGTCAGAGAGCCATCCCCGAGCCCTGCTTTCCAATTCTGCCTCCTCACCACCAAAAATGGGAAAGCAGGGTTTTTTTATATTTGCATTGATATTATATATATGTTATTCTTTTTTTACTGCTTATAGACTGACCGGTCAGTTTAAATAAAATTAAAAAATTTTTGGGGAGTTGAGCCAGTGTGGTAAGGGAACAAACTAAAGCTGAGATAATTGAAGCCACCAGAGAACTTTTTTGTCACAAAGGTTTTCATGAAACCAGGATGGATGATATCGTAGAAGCTTCAAATACCAGCAAGGGTACCCTGTACTACTACTTTGATAACAAACAGGAACTATTTGAGACCATGATTAACAGTGTAATCAGCAGGCTGTATCAGGAAATTGCTAAAATTACCGAAAAGAATCTAAAAGTAAGAGAAAAGCTGGCAGAAATAATTGCTGCCATAGCAGAATTTTATCAGGAAAATTTTGAATTTACCTATGCAACTTTTATGCAGACTGGATCCCCGGATCCGGAGTTTGAAAACCAGCTCTGGATCTGGCAGAATAAATTTCTGGATAAGACTGAAGAAGTAATAATTGAAGGGATTGAAAAGGGGTTTCTTCAGGAAAAGGATTCCAAATTAATGGCCCGCAGTTTTTTAGGGCTGACCAGCTTTTTTGGGCCCTCTACCATTGAAGATAGCTATGAACTTGAAACGCTGGTTGATTTTGTCCTTGATCTCTATCTAAAGGGGGTAGAAACTCGAAATGACAGTAAAAGCAAGCTGCCTGAAAGTTAAACCGGCAGATATCATTATAATTGCACTATTGTTAACTGGACTGCTGCTGGCTGCCGGACCGCTGGTGGAAACAGCAGCAGGTCGGGAGCTGACCCTGGCTGAAAGCATTGATATTGCTCTGGAGAATAATTTAGGATTAAAAGCTTCGCAGGAAGAACTGAGGACATTGAAACCCACGGTTGATATGGCTGAAGCAGCCAGGTACCCAAATATTTCTTTATCGACCAGCTATGTCAGAATGGGCGGCGATGCCGAGGAAATTGAATTTGATGTGGGAATTGACTGGATTGATGATATTCTCAATGAAATTTTTGCTGAAGCTTTTGAACCGCCTGACAGTATTTTTCAGACCGAAGTCACCCTGCAGCAGCCGATATTCACTTTCGGGCGGATAAGCAGTGGAATTGAACAGGCCGAGGCTGCCTATCAGGCAGGGGAGGCTGGTTTCAGCAGTGATAGACAGGAACTGATTCACGAGGTTGTTACCAACTATCATGATGTTATTTTATCCCGAGAAATGGTTGATTTTCAGCGGGATGTCAGGGAACAGGTTCAGGCTCACAAAGAAGTTGTCAGGGCTAATCTGGAGGCCGGCCTGGTGACAGAACTCGATCTTCATGAAGCCCGGGTGGCTCTTTCTGAAGTGGAGCAGGAGCTGATGGAGGCTAGAAGTGGGCTGGAGCTGGCCCGGGAGGGTTTTCGCAGCCTGCTGGGACTGGAAAGAGGCACCAGAATTACCCTGGCTGACAGCGGAGAGGAGCTGCTGGGCGAGCTGGAAGAGAGGGCAGTCAAACTGGCAGGAGCTGAAGATTATCTCGATCTTTCTGATAATCCCAATCTGGAACAGTTTGAGTATCAGCAGGAAGCTTCTCAAGCCGGTCTGAGCCTGGCTGAAGCTGAGCGTTATCCCGTAATTTCTCTAATGGGGAACTATTCCTGGGAAGATGAGGACTTTGGTTTTGAAGATAGTTCCTGGTCGGTGGCAGTTAATGTCAGTCTGGATATATTTGATGGAGGTCAGCAAAGGGCTGAAATTGAACAGGCCGAGGCAGAACTGCGTCAGCTGGAGTATGTCCGGGAGGAAATGGAAGACGGTCTCCGTCTGGAGGCCAAGCGTGCTCTCAGCGGTCTCCAGAATGCCAGAAGCCGTCAGGAACTGGCGGGAGAGAGGTTAGAAGAAGCCCGGGCTCGCGTTGATCTGGCTGAATTGAGATATGCTGAAGGTGTAGGGACCAGCACCGATGTGCTCAATGCCAGAACCGATAAAAACCAGGCCAGGCTGACCGGACTGCAGGCTGAATTCAGCAGAATAGAAGCATTAGCTGACATTTACCTGGTGCTGGGAGAAGCAGATAAACTCTTTGAGGTGGTTGTGGAGTGAAAGTTTTATTAAAAAAATTTAAGACTAATAGTTTTAGTATAATAATTGCTTTGCTGCTGATACTGGCCGGGCTGCTGGCCGGTTATGTTCTGGCGGGAAGTTCTTTTCTTCCAGGAAGTTCTTTTCTTCTGGAAAGCGGGGATGAAGAACCGGCTGCTGTTCGGGCTGGAGTTGAAGAAACCCAGGAGGAAGAGATGGCTCTCCGGGTAATCGGAGCTGAAGTTATTACTGATTATATTGCTGAAAGAAACAGTTTCAGTGCGGTGATGCAGCCCAGCAGTGAATATGCTGTTCTGCCCCGCCTGGAAGGTGAGATAGAGCGAATTGAGGTTGAGGTGGGCGATCAGGTTGAGCAGGGCCAGCTCCTGGCTGAGCTGGATGATGAACGTTATCGGGCTGAACTGGAGCAGGCTGAAGCTGGACTGGAAGCTGCTCAGGCTGAGTTTGCCAGACTGGAAGAGGGGGCTACTGATGAGGAGCTGCAGCAGATTAGTTCCCAGGTAGAGGAAGCCCGAATTTCCGTGGAAGGTGCCCGGGATGAAGTGGGTCATGCCGAGGAAATATATCAGGAACGGACTCCCGATGATATGGAACTGGAGCAGGCAAAAAATGAACTGGAACAGGCCAGAGTTCAGCTGGAGATGGCTGAGAAAGAGCAGCGTCAGGCGGAACTCGCCTTTGAGGAAGCCGATGATAATTACCAGCGGATGGCTAGCCTCTATGAAGAAGGGGCTATCAGTGAGCAGCAGTATAATGAAATTAAGACCGGGAGAAATCAGGCTGAAACTCAGCTGGAAACTGCCAAAGATAGAGTCAAACAGGCTGAAATAGCTCTTCAGGGAGCCCAGAATTTCAAAGAAATGACCGAGGAGCTTTACGATTTCCGGGTAGAAGAAGAGCGGATGGTCTCACAGGCCCGAACCCAGTACGAGGCTGCCAGTGCTGCCCTTCAGGGTGCAGAAGCAATGCTGGCTGAAGCTGAGCGAGGTCCCACAGAAGAAGAGCTTAAGGCCATGGAAGCCCAGGTCAAGCAGGCCCGGGCCGGAGTGGAAATGGCCAGAATAGCTTATAATAATATTGAAATAGCCGCCCCGGCAGATGGGGTAATAGCTGCCGTGGAGATGGATGCTGGAGAGATGGCTGCTCCTGGGAATCCACTTTTCTATCTGGTAAATCTGGATGAAATCAAAGCTACGGCTAATGTTAATGCTCCCTATGTTGGTCTGCTGGAAACCGGGGCTGAAGCTCTGGTTAAAATTACCGGCCTGCCAGGTGAGGAATTTACCGGGAGGATTAGCTCGGTTGCTCCCATGGCCGGAGAGCAGGGAGGTTTCCCGGTGGAGGTAACTGTGCCTAATCCTGATCATGCCATTAAGGTTGGAATGCGCGGCAGTGTAGAATTTGTAATCCGGGAGTCAGAGGATGCCCTACTGATTCCCGCTGATGCTGTTTTCAATCCCGAAGGCGAGGCTGAAACTGCTGTTTATCTAATAGAGGATGGCCGGGCTCGACGACAAACTGTTAGAACCGGCCTGCGCTATGATAACCGGGTTGAGATTACTTCTGGATTAAGCGAGGGCGATCAGGTTGTGCTCTATGACCAGGATCAGCTAGAGGATGGTCAGGCTGTCGAGGTGGTGGAGTATGAATCTTTCTAAATTTACTGTCAAACGGCCTATTTTTACTATCATGGCTGTTCTGATTATCGTATTTTTAGGCTTTGTCAGCCTGGGGGATCTGGGACTGGATCTCTTTCCCGATCTGGAATTTCCAGTAGTTGCTGTCCTGACAGATTATGAAGGGGCTGCCCCCGAGGAAATTGAAACCCTGTTGACCAGACCGATTGAGGATACAGTCAGCACCGTGGACGGACTGGAGGGGCTTTCTTCGGTCTCCAGTCCGAATCAATCAATGGTAATGGCGGAGTTTTCCTTTGGAACTGATATGGATTTTGCTATGCTGGATGTCAGGGAGCAAATTGATCTGGTTAGAGGATTTTTACCTGATGAGGCTTCCGATCCCATAGTTGTTGGCTTTGACCCCGAGATGCTGCCGATGGTTACTCTGGGTGTCTCGGGAGAGAGGGAAATTCAGGATCTGACACGCTGGGCTGATGATGTTTTAGTACCACGATTGGAAAGGCTGGATGGTGTTGCTACTGTTGATATTACCGGAGGCCGGGAGCGGGAGATTCAGATTAATGTGGATCAGGATAAACTTCATGGCTACGGACTGATTTTGAGCGACCTCCCAGAAACCCTGCAGGCAGAGAATTTGCGGCTGCCCGGCGGTGAAATTCAGGATGGCAGTACTGCTCTGCTGGTCAGAACTACCGGTGAATTTCAATCGATTGAGGAAATTGAAAATCTTAAGCTCAATGAAGCGGGTTTGAGGCTTGCTGAAGTTGCTGAGGTAGTTGATGGAGAAAGTGATATTGATCAATATACCCGCATTAACGGAGAGGAAGGTATCGGCCTTTCAATCCAGCGGGAAAGTGGAGCCAATACCGTGCTGGTTTCTCAGAGAATTTCGGAAGAGATAGCTGAGATTCAGGCAGCCAGTCCTGAAGATATTAACCTCCATTATGTCTATGATGAAGCTGAATTTATCATAGATGTTATCAGTGATCTGGCTTTTAATGCTGCGATTGGAGCTATCATTGCATTTATTGTATTATTTATATTTCTAAGAAGTGTTAAGACCACCATAATTATTGGCCTGGCAATTCCCATATCGATAGTGGCTACCTTTGTCCTGATGTATTTTGCTGATCTGACCTTTAATATTATGACTCTGGGTGGACTGGCTCTGGGAATTGGGATGCTGGTCGACAATGCCATTGTGGTTATTGAAAATATTTACCGGCTGCGGCAGAATGGAACAGAACCAATGCTGGCAGCCACTGAAGGCAGTGGTGAAGTTGCTGCGGCCATTACGGCTTCAACTCTGACGACTGCGGCAGTCTTTCTTCCCATTGTCTATATCGAAGGACTTGCTTCCGAGATTTTTAGTGAACTGGCTATGACAGTAGCTTTTTCCCTGCTGGCTTCTCTGCTGGTTGCTCTTTCTCTCATACCAATGCTGGCTTCTCGCCTCCTAAACGGGCGGATAACTGAGAAGGTTAAACTGGGGAAATTTGACAGAGCCGGCAGCAGAATAAAGACTCTCTACGGGAGTTTTCTTGATATTGCTCTAACCTACCGGGCTGTCACTGTGGTTGTGGTGGTGCTGATTTTTGCCGGCAGTATGCTGCTTTTTACTCAGATTGGAGCTGAATTCATTCCTCCTCTGGATGAAGGAGAAATTATGGTTGAGATTGAGCTGCCTCAGGGCATGATACTCTCAGAGACCCGGCAGGCTGCTCTAGATGCAGAGGAGATGATAGCCGGTATTCCGGAAGTGGAAACAGTTTACACCAGTATTGGAACTGCCGGTGGGCAGGCCGCCATGGTGGGTCTGGGCGGTGGAGCTTCCCATCAGGCAAACCTGGAGGTGAGCCTGGTCTCCCGGGATGAGAGGGAGAGAAGCACTGCTGAAGTTGCCAGAGAAATTAGACAGGTGACTGCCGAAATTCCCCGGGCAGATATTACTGTTACTGATATGGCCGTGGACGTGGGCGGCCTGATGGGGGAAGCTCCGGTAGCTTTGAGACTGCAGGG
>SL_4KL_010_BRINEDRAFT_10000825_pt1 | contig 16516 bp, 19 predicted proteins | sample SodLak_010_BRINE_2_FD_10664 | JGI IMG/M metagenome (IMG submission 10664)
CTCCCGGTGGAATCTCTGTCGTGTTTATAATTCTAATTTTAGATGCCCCTTCTGTCATGTTATATTGTTTTCCTTGAGATTTTGAGACTATCGATATATTTCAGATGAGTCAGATAAGACGCCAAAATTAGTCCCTTGGCTAAATGTTGTATTGGAACTACTATTTGCTGACGTCCCAACTCGTTTGACATTATATTCACTTTGTGAGAGTGGATTACTCTCAACTTCTGCAGATATGTTTTTCACAGATACACTTTCAATATGATCTAGTTTTGCAGCTGTTTCATTTACACCTTGACTTTTATACGGAAATGTCCTAAGATATTCCCCAGATATTTTATACTTATTAGTATCTTTGCCAATGTCTATTGTTGATGTAGACCTGTTCAAGAATTCTATCGAAATATTACCTTGGTAAGGATCTAGCTGCGTGTTAAATTCAAATAGAATTGTTTCTGTACCATTCTCATCTTCGCCAGACACATTGTTGTAATATATCGGATCTTGGATTAAATCTACTGTTACTGAAGTTTTAATCGTGCTATTGTCAGCAGCGTATATGGTTTCTGTTTGGATTTCTTCATCTCCCGGATGGACCGTAACTGCGATATCTGTTTCTCCCTCTATATCACTATCATTAATTTTGATGAAGTTCTTGTGACCCTGTGCACTACCAAGCTGACGCTTAATATCTCCGTCTCCAGATCTTTCCCAGACTACGATATAATCGCTTGAATTATCTGCCAGTTCTAAGCTTTTCAGCTCAATTTCTTCTGTCTCTGTATTGTAACTATCTGGCTCAATTGAGACATTTGGCTGCGATTTAATATTAAAACTGGCATCATCTCCGCTTCCATCCTGCTCTGCGATATACTTTATTTCTCCATTAGAACTCGACAAATTCTGCTCAAAACTAGACACGCCAGTCGTATCAATATTTGAGATGTCCAAATCAAATGTTTCCGAACTATCTAACGAGGAACTATTGACGATAATTGTCGCGTTAGTTGTTTCTGCATCTTCAATAAACACTTCTGCACTCTCAGCTTGCTGACCGTTTTTGATGTCATAAGCTGATTTGCTANTATCAAACTTGGCTCCTGCGTCAACCAGATCCCCGACATCAATCCTAACTGGATGATCTTCACTGTATACGTTAATGTCACTAACAGTTTGATTTTCCTCAGCACTGATCTGAACATCATCGACTTCTCCGACACTCCACAAGAATCCATTTACTGCCACTGCACCCATCCCAACCCCGACAGCGGAAATGATCACGACACATACAGTAATAATAATGATACGACTGAACCAAGTTGGGATTGTCTGATCCATCTTGTGAGTCTCCGATGATCAAAGCCACGGCTAACGGGACTCACACGTCGACTCTCGTGACATCACGAGTCCGCTACGTCGCCGCAGCCTAGCGTCGTGGGATACTGTCACTCGGGTTGCTTACTTTATAAATGAATTACGGAGTTGAACGTTTCTCGAGGCGGAAACGATCGCAGCCGTGGGCGTCAAGCATCGCGATTGCAGTGGCTGTTTTCCGATGCGTTGGCCGTCTACGGTGACGTACCGATCACAAGTCCGTGACGGGGTGCTCGACCTGCTCCATCAGCGACAACAGCGTCTCAGATGCGTCTACTCCGAGGGGATGGACACCGACGAGCGCGACCACATCATCCTCGTGTTGTACCGTCCCAACGTATAGCAGAACGGGGACGTCCTCAACCGATTCATTCTGCTCATCTCCGGTCTCGAAGTCGGCATCGACGGTGGTTTCAAGAATCGAAACCTCGACTTCTTGGCCGAGGACGGTCCGCGTTTCCGATCCGCGTTCCTCGATATCATCCGCTTGAATATCGGAGTCTTCACCACCGACGCCCTGCTGGTCGACCTGCTCTAACAGCCGTCGGACCAGCTCGGCGTCACTCGCTCGAACGAGCGGGTTGACCGACTGACCAGCGACGGACGCGTCCGGCGTGCTCGCCACGAACAACGCCGACTCTTCGTCGGGGTTCTGATACCTCGCAACCCACGTCGTAGCCGACACCTGTGCGTTCACACCCGCAACGTCGAACTCCTGTTCGAGGGTGAACGCCTCCGGCGCCTCGCCTTCATACCCCGCGTTGGCGACCGCTGACGCCGGGACGCGAGCCGGCTCCGCGTCGAACTCGTAATTTCCGTCTTCGCCGCCCATACACCCGGCGACGGCGATCGACGTTGACGCGGCAAGCGCCGCTAGCAGTTCGCGTCTGTGCATAGTCATGAGTAGGTCGGCTGAAGTGTTTAAACATATCGGGGCGACTGTCTGAGTTGATAATTAGCGACGAGACGGAGGCGCTCTCCGAACCGTGATACATTGGCCGAGTGAAGGCACAAAGTTCACGTCGTGTCGCGAGCGAGATGACCCAAATGGAACGCCGAGGACAAACCGGGCTGGCGGAAGCACTCCTCCTTGATGTCGTCCGTCTCCACGAAACGTGGATGGAGGTCGTCTTTCCGAGACAGCTCGATCCGAGTGCGGTGCTGGGAAAGTGGAAACCGGAGACGACGGTCCAAACCGTCGGGTACTACCTGTGGGCGGTTCTCGGAGCGCCGCTCGTGGCCGTCGCGTACCCCTTACTGCTCGTCGGGTTTGCGACGCGCTACTACGCGTCGAAGCTCGACTCTGCTGTGACCCGATTCGGCGTTATCGGCGCCGTGCTCGTCGCAACCGTCGTGTGGGGATCGCTCACCCTCGTCGCGCATTTTCAGCTTCCGACCGACATAATGTTAGGAATCGGTGGCGCGAGCGCCGTCGCCGTCGTCGCTGCCGGACTCGCCGCCGGCTTCTCGAAGGCGGGCGGCCGGTTCGTCAGCGTCCTTCTCGCGTACCCGTTCGCTATGACGGCACTCTTTCTCCCGCCCGTCGTGGCTGCGGTGCTCACGCCGTCGATCGGAGACGTGATCCTCCCTCCGAGCTACGATCTCGCACGCTGGATCCTCGACACGTTCCTCTCCGTTGGCGGCGTTAACGAAACGTTACGGGGTACCTTCAATCTGGATACGTTCGGCGAGCAGTGGGGTATCGCGGGTCTCGGATACGTGTTGATGTGGGTTGGAATCTCCGTTCCACTCGGGTGGTTCCTCGGCATTTTGGTGTCGCTAGCGGATCTCATCCGCCCGAAACCTGACGCCTGACCGATCGGTCCGCTCTGATCGGCTACGTCGAAGTATCTCCGTCGAACCGTTCTTTCGCCGTCTTGAATCCGGTTTCGGACTGCTCTTTACTCCGACGCGATTCCCGCTCGGCGATGGCCTCGGCACCCGGATTCACATCGTCGTCGATGCGTGCGAACGAGCTATGAACTTTCGAGTGACACCAACGACACAACGCAACCGTGATCTCGTGAGAACTGCCGTTGGGATTCGCTCCGGCCTCACTGTTGCCCGTCTCGGTCCTTCCGCTGTTGCCGTATGACAGATGATGCTCTTCGACTATCGGTCGTGCATCGTCGTGAGCGAGTCTGATTTCCGCAATCCCACATCTGACGCACTCACGGCCATCGGTGGTGAAACGGTAGTGGGGGCAGCGCTCCCACTCGTCGTCGGAACCGACGTGACACGCGTAGCCGTCGGCGCGGCGGTCCGCAGAAAATGCGGGATCGTCACCCGCTCGCCGCAGGGCGAATCGACAGCGTCCATCGTCTGTGAGGTGGTCGCACACTCCAGCGATCGAGTACGGGTCGTTGACGCCGACTGGGGTTCCGTCCGGCGTGTGTTCCATAGCAACTTGTGTGCGAGTGCGTACTTCAATTCCTTCGTCGACACCGAACGCCCACCCGTTCCCGGATACGGAACACCCCGCCTCCTGGACCGCTCTGCTGATACGGTCCGCGACCGGTACTAGATCAGGCTTGCACCGTCGAGGTCGGTTCGACCGTAGTCGACGTTAAGCAGCCGAAGGAGAGTTGGGGTGATATCGAGGAGGTCCGCGTCCTCGATATTCGCGTCCGGGTGGTCGACGAACAGCGCGGCGTCCTCGAACGTGTGCATCCCCGTCCGCGGACCCTCCGTATCGAAGACCTCGCCGTGCGGACGGAAGCCGGACTTGAGATCGAACCCCTCGTTCGGGATGACGACGAGGTCCGGAGCGATTTCGTCGTGGTCGCCACGAAACACCGTCTCCCGCTCGACGACCCGCTTTGCGACCGGCTTGCCGTTCGGTCCCTCCCACGATTCGAGCGCCTCTTGCAGTTCGGATCGAACGGTCTCATACTCGGATTCGGGCACGGCTCCGTCCGGTTCTCGCCCTTTCACGTTCAGGTAGAACCGGCCCGGAACGAGAGAATAGGCTCGAGTCTCAGCGTCAATGTCAGTCAGAGCGCCGTGGTCGTCGCTGTCGTCGTACGAGAGCCATCCCTCGCGTTCGAGCCATTCGTTACAGTAGACGTCGTAACGGAGCCGCGTGAAGCCGTGGGTCGAGCCGACAACGAGTCTGACGTCCTCCGGGAGCGCTTCGCGGACCGCCCCGATGTGTTCATCCAGCGTCGCGTAAAAATTGAGCATCTCCTCGCGGTAGGTGCCTCCGTCCTCGTAGTCGCCCCATAGGAAGTGGTTGATCCGGTCCGGAGCAGTGAACACGCCGGCGAACAGGTCCCAGTCGTCTCGTTCGACGTAGTGTAAAAACGCTTCTGCACGAGCGTCCAGTGTCTTGCGCGCATGTTCGATGAACTCCGTCTTGTCGGCCTTATGCCCGAGCTTGGCGTTGACCGAGAGAATATACCCGCTTTCGGAGAGGTACTGTCGAAGCTCCTCGGGATGAGACGCTTTGTCGACGTCGGGTGAGAGGTAGCCGGAGACCATTCGCTGAACGGTTCGCTGTGGCGGGAACGTGACGGGGACGTTCATGACCGTCGCATCGAGCCCGGCGTCTGTTACGCGGTCCCACACCCGCGTCGCCTGCACGTCGCGACCCATGGGGACGTACGTGTCGTAGGTGCCGATCTCTCGGTCTTGAAAGCCGTAAACGCCCGTTTCGCCGGGGTTAACCCCGCTCGTGAGAACCGGCCAGCACGCGCTCGATTCGGGCGGAACGATGCTGTCGATCTGCCCGCCGTCACCGTCGTCGGCGATCGCCGACAGCGTCGGAAACGTGTCTGGATTGTCGGCGACGAGGCTGTGGGGAAGACCGTCGATCCCGATGAACGCCACCCGGGGAGTGTCGTTCCCTCGCAGCCGGTCGAAGAGGCCCATAGAGGTACATCCAGCGTGGAGGCCAAAAGGGTTGACATCGGTCGAGCGGGATCGCCACCGACCGATCCGGACGATATCGGACCCGATATCCCGCAACTCTCGGGAGTCTTTTGACGGCGGCAGACGAGGAGTCACCATGGAAACGCGACGCGCGCTCCTCGTCGACGCGTTCACGGACGAGCCGCTTGCCGGAAACGTCGCCGGCGTCGTGCCGGCCGCCGATGGACTGACCGGCGAGGAGATGGGACGGATCGCCGCGGAACTGGGCGCTTCGGAGACCGCCTTCGTGCTCGACGGCGAAGACGGAACCGACGAGCGGATCCGGTATTTCACGCCGACGACCGAGGTCGACCTCTGTGGACACGCCACGATCGCGAGCTACGCCGCGCTGTTCGCGGAGAACGAGGTCGATTCCGGTGACCGAACGCTTCGAACGAACGTTGGTGACCTAGCGATCACGGTCGAATCGGACGGAACGGTGTGGATGCGACAGAACCCGCCGACGGTCGATGTGCTGGGCGGTGGCGATGAAGACGATGATACGGACAGCGCCGCGCCCCTCAACGCTGACCGGCTCGGCGACGCGCTCGGGATCGATCCCGCCGCACTCCGCGACATCGGTGCCGACCTCCCGGTCGCCGTCGCATCGACCGGGCTTCCGTGGCTCGTCGTTCCCGTGAACTTCCTCCAACACCTCGGAAGGGCAGACCCGGACGCGGCCGCGATCGAGGCGATATCCGAGGAGTGCGACGTCGCCGGGGTGTACGCGTTCACATTCGACACCCTTGAGGCCGACTCCACCCTTCACGGGCGGGCGTTCGCTCCCGCAGTCGGCGTTGACGAAGACCCGGTGACCGGGACCGCGAGCGGTGCAGTAGGCGGGTACCTCCGCGCCGTCGACGCGTTCGACGGCGAGTTCCCCGAGGAACTGCGATTCGAGCAGGGTCACTTCCTCGATCGACCGGGGTACGTCAGGGTTCGAGTCGGAGCGGTGAGCAGTGGGAGCGACGGTGCCAGCGACGTTGATCTGCGCGGCGAAAGTGCTATCAGCGTCGCGATCGGCGGCGAGGCCGTCGTCTCGATGGATGGGGCGCTGCGGCTGCCGGCGGACGGCGACGACGAAAGCGGAATTATCGAAGCGTGATACGACAACCCGACCGCCGCGAGCCGAACGCTTAGGTTCGACGACACCGTATCGTCGTTATGGAGTTCGATCTCCCGAAAGCAGCCGGTATTGTCGCGCTCGTCATTACGCTGGGAACCGTCGGGCTCGTCGTCGGGACACCGATGGCGCTTCAGACGACCCTGATGATGGTCGTGCCGTCGATGATCGCCTTCGGTGCGATCGCGTTTGTCGCCGGAATGAAACACGGCGAGTTCCGCGCCACGCGCGCCTGATTCGAGCAGATCGGCGACAGAAGGACGGCGAACGGTCCCACGAGAACCACGACGCTTTTTAAAACGTCGCCGTCAATCCAGAGCTGTGTTATTCGGGTCGCCGGTCACGGAACTCCTCCTGCTCGCCGGGGGCGCCGTTCTCCTGTACGCGGGTGCCGAGCTACTCGTACGGGGCGCGAGCGACCTCGCACTGGCGATCGGGTTGAAGGCGTCTACCGTCGGCGTCACGGTTGTCGCGTTCGCGACCACTGCTCCGGAGCTGTTCGTCGCGCTACTCGGCGCGGTGACGGTGTCGACGGACATCGGGCTCGGCGCCATCGTCGGCTCGAACATTGCGAACGTGGGACTCGTGCTCGGACTCTCCGCGCTAATACGGCCGCTCGACATCTCCGAGACGGTACTCAAACGACACGTTCCGTTCATGCTGCTTGCCGCCCTATTGCTCGTCGCGCTCGGCTGGGACGGCCGGATCGGCCCCGCCGAGGGAGTCGTGCTGCTTGCGACGCTCGTCGCGTTTACCATCGTCGTCATGCGTCGGATCCAACGAACGCAGTCGGGGATCACAGCAGCCGATCGCGAGGAGATGCCGGACGCGAAGCTCCGTGACGTGGGCGCGGTCGTCGCCGGTATCGTCGCCCTCGTGCTCGGCTCACGGTGGCTCATCGACGGCGGACAGTCACTGCTCGCGGCGGCCGGCTACTCCGACATCTTCATCGGGCTCACCGTGCTGGCGCTCGGCACATCGCTGCCGGAACTCGCCGCGAGCATCGTTGCCGCCGTCCGCGGCGAGGCGAGCTTCAGCATCGGCAACGTCGTCGGTTCCAACATCTACAACGTGCTCGCCGTCATCGGGATCCTCGCGATCGTTACCCCGATCAGCGTGAGCCCGGGCGTGCGCGGCTTCGAGTTCCCGGCGCTCGTCGCCTTCACCGTCGTGCTCGTCGCGATGATGTACCGCGGTGAACGGCTCTCGCGGCTCGACGGCGGTGTGCTCGTTATCGGGTACCTCGGATTCATTTATCTCTTATTACCGTAGGGAGCCCGTCTTCCGCTGATAACCCCGATCCGTCCATCGATGAACCGAAGGGTATTCGCCCGGCCGCACCGATCGACGAGCCGTGATAGCGATCGTCGTCAGCCGGGCTGACAGCGCCTCCGAACACATCGGCGAGCGGCTCCTCGACGTCGGTGACTGGACTGCTCACGAGGATTCGATACGGCTCGACTCCGCGGGCGGTGGAGCGTACTACCGGAGCGACGGCTTCGAGCTTCGCGAGTTTGACGACCTTCATATCGAACTCGACGATCCGGCCGAGGCCTTTTCGGAGTCACCCGCGTACCTCGCGTTCGTCTCCCGGCACTCGGGAGAGACCGGAAAGCTCCTGACGGCCCACGTCACCGGCAACTTTGGGCCGGCACCGTATGGAGGCGCCCCAGCCACGCTCTCGCGAGCCGCTCCCGGCGCCGAAAAGCGGGTTATCGATGCGCTGGCGACGCACGCACCCGATGGATACGAGGTCGGCATCGAATGCACCCACCACGGGCCGACGAACGTCTCGGTACCGTCGCTGTTCGTCGAACTCGGGTCTGGCGAGCAGCAGTGGGCAGACTCCGAGGCCGCGAGCGCAGTCGCGAGAGCTGTGCTCGATCTTCGGGGAACGAGCGCTCGGTACGCCCCCGACGCTGCCGACTGCGATTCCGCCGTCAGCAACGACACTACCACCGGCGGGCGCCCCCGCCACGTCGTCGGCTTCGGCGGCGGTCACTACGCGCCGCGGTTCACGCGGATCGTTCGCGAGACCGAGTGGGCGGTCGGCCACGTCGGCGCCGACTGGGCGCTCGGCGAGATGGGCACACCTGAGGCGAACCGCGAGGTGATAGAGCAGGCGTTCACGCGGAGCGACGCGGATCTCGCCGTGATCGAGGGTGACCGGCCTGATCTGGTGACGACGATCGAAGATCTCGGCCACCGCGTCGTGAGCGAGACGTGGGTCCGAGAGGTCGGTAGTCGACCGCTCGCGCTGGTTGACCAGCTGGAGTCGGTGATCTGCAACGTTGACGACGGACTCAGGTTCGGAGACGTGTCGATCAAGTCGGCGAAACGCGGCGGCGACGCGACCCGGGAAACCGGCGGCGACGCGACCCGGGAAACCGGCGGCGACGCGACCCGGGAAACCGGCAGCGACGCGACCCAGGTTCGAGAGCTACCGGCCGCACTGCTGACGCGGGCCCAAGGGATCAATCCAGAAGCGACCCGCGAGGCGGTCGGTGCGAACGCGGTCGCGTTCGAGACCGAGCAGGCGGGGACGCGCGCCGCGGGCCGGGCGGCGTTCGCAGTCGGGGACGGATCGCCGACGCTAGCGGATCTTGTCACCGATCTCGCGGACGTGATAAAACAACGGTACGACGAGGTCACCATCCAGAGAAGCGAGGGGCGGCCCGGGGCCGTCGTCGCGAGCGAGACCGCCTTCGACCCGGGGCTCGCGGCCGAGCGAGGCGTTCCCGAGGGGCCGGCGTTCGGACGACTCGCGGACGGCCAATCGGTCGAGGTAGACGGTGAGACGGTCACGCCCGGCGACGTGTCGCGATCGCAGACGGAGCGGTTTCCGATCGCTCGCGAGCCGAACGGCGTCCGAACGGACCGATAGGTTGCGCGGACCCCTCCCCTCGACCGTCTGGTCCGTCCGACTGGCGTCAGACGATCGGGCAAAAATAAATACGTCCGGGTCGCAACCACACCATATAATGGACTCTATCGTAGATGACGCCATCGACGAAGCCGAGCAATCCCCGCGCGAGAACGCCGGGGGGCCCGGCGACGTCGAACGCGACGGCCACGGCGGCTCGCCGCCACAGACCGGGACGATGACCGATGATGAACTCCAAGACGTTCTTCAAGACCTCCAGACGAACATCACCGTCGTCGGCTGTGGGGGCGCGGGCGGAAACACGGTAAACCGGATGACTGAGGAGGGGATCCACGGCGCGAAGCTGGTCGCCGCTAACACCGACGTTCAGCACCTCGTCAACATCGAGGCGGACACGAAGATCCTCATGGGTCAACAGAAGACGCAGGGGCGCGGTGCCGGCTCTCTCCCGCAGGTCGGCGAGGAGGCCGCCATCGAATCTCAAGAGGAGATCCAAGACGCCATCGACGGCTCCGACATGGTGTTCGTCACTGCCGGGCTCGGCGGCGGCACCGGGACCGGGTCGGCGCCGGTCGTCGCGAAGGCCGCCCGCGAGTCGGGTGCGCTCACCATCGCCATCGTCACGACTCCGTTCACGGCCGAGGGCGAGGTCCGGCGGACGAACGCCGAGGCGGGCCTCGAACGCCTCCGTGACGTGAGCGACACCGTCATCGTCGTCCCCAACGACCGGCTGCTCGACTCGGTCGGGAAGCTCCCGGTCCGACAGGCGTTCAAGGTGTCAGACGAGGTGCTGATGCGCTCGGTGAAAGGGATCACGGAGCTCATCACGATGCCAGGACTCGTCAACCTCGACTTCGCCGACGTCCGCACAGTCATGGAGAAGGGCGGCGTCGCGATGATCGGACTCGGGGAGTCCGACTCCGACTCGAAGGCGACCGACTCGGTCAAGAGCGCGCTCCGCTCTCCGCTGCTCGACGTCGACATCTCCAGTGCGAACTCCGCACTCGTCAACGTCACCGGCGGCACCGACATGTCGATCGAAGAGGCCGAAGGGGTCGTCGAAGAGATCTACGACCGGATCGACCCCGACGCCCGGATCATTTGGGGCACCTCCGTCGACGACGACCTCGAAGGCGAGATGCGGACGATGATCGTCGTCACCGGCGTCAAGTCGCCGCAGATCTACGGGCGGCAGGGCGGCGAGGGCGACGCGACCCCGGCCGAAATGGAAGATATCGACTACGTGGAGTGATTGAGGGGAAAGTCAGTAAGAATGAACGGGCTCCAACCGATATCGATGCCTCGCTGATCGTCGATACCCCCATTTTGGGTGCCGACTGATACTCGGCTGCTCGACTGGCTTGTCCGCCACGCCGATTCAAAAGGTAAAAACCGTCTCGTCTCGAACTCGGTCGTAACATGAACGTTCCGTACGATCTCAACAGCTACATTCGCGTGCTGAAGCTGGCGAGCACGCCAAGCACCGACGAGTTCCTCCAGGTGTCACAGATTGCCGGCGCCGGCATCATCCTCATCGGCTTCATCGGCTTCCTGATCTTCGCGGTCATGAGTCTCCTGCCGGGGGTCGGCGCCTGATGCCGATCTTCTCGGTCAAGACGACCGCGCGCCAGGAGCGAACCGTCGCCGACATGCTCGCTGAAAAGGAGATGCCGGAGATCCAAGCCGTCATCGCGCCCGATCAGCTGACGAGCTACGTGATGGTGGAAGCCAGTGACGGCAGCGTGTTCGCCCGGATCATGGACGAGATTCCACACGCTCGCGGCGTTATTCAGGGCGGCGACGGCCCCGCCGAGAGCCCTTTCTCCGAGGTCGAGCACTTCCTCTCGCCGACGCCCGACGTCGAAGGGATCGGCGAGGGCGACATCGTCGAGCTGATCGCCGGTCCGTTCAAAGGCGAGAAGGCCCGGGTCCAGCGGATCGACGAGGGGAAAGACCAGGTGACGGTCGAGCTGTACGAGGCGACCGTCCCGATTCCGGTGACGGTTCGCGGCGACCAGATTCGCGTCCTCGACAGCGAGGAACGGTAGCCTCTCGTCTCTCTCGTAACCACGCTTTTGCGTCTGTCCGTCTGCGATCACTCCTCTGTACCTGTCTCTTTCTCTGTTATGTGAGAGCGCTCAAGATACCCGACGAATCGTCGGGAACGACAAGGGCTTTATCCGGCGACGGCCGACAGAACTGATATGTTCGATTCCGGCGTGCCAGCGATCCTGAGCGTGCTGCCGGACACGTTCACGTTCGCGTGGCTCGTCGCGATCCTTTTCGCGGTCGCGTGGCTGCTCGACAGTCGCGGCCTAGACGCGGGACGAACGCTAGCGGCCGGAACGTGGGGATTGTTCGGGCTGTTCTGGCTGACGATGGTGCCGTACTTCGCGTTCGAACACCAGAGCTACGTCGAGTCGATCCTCGCGCTTGTCGGCGTGCCGGCCTGCCTGTACGCCGGGTATCTCTTGTACGANGGTCGCGCGTCGCTGTTCACGCTCACGCGAGCGATCGCCATCATGCTGTTCATCTACCTCCCGTTCGAAACGATTCCGGCGTTCACCGTGGCCGGGATTGCGTTCCCGGAACCTCGCCGGATACTCATCGAGATCGTCGCGACACACACCGGCATGATGATCGAACTCCTCGGGTACGCGCCCGATCGGGTGACGAGCAGCGAGGGGTACGACGCGGCCTACGAGTGGCTCCTCGCCGACGGCCACACGGTCCGTATCCACGTCGTGTTAGCGTGTACGGGGCTCGGAAGCATGGCGATTTTCGGCGGGCTCGTCAGCGCCGTACAGGCGCCGCTCTCGCGGAAACTCCGCGCGCTCGCGGTGTCGATTCCGCTCATCTACGTCCTCAACATCCTCCGAACGACGTTCATCACCGTCGTCGCGGGCAACCAGTATATGCACTGGCAGCCGGATCTGGTGTTGGCGATGTTCGGCGCGACCGACCCGTACCGCGTCTCGTTTCTGATCTCTGACCGGATCATGAGCCAGCTGCTCGCAGTCGTCGCGCTGATCGGAATCACGTTCCTCGTCGTGCGGGAGCTGCCGGAGCTCGTCGTTATCCTGGAAGACGTGCTGTACCTGCTCACCGGTGAGGAGCACGACCTGACCGAGTCACTGGACCTCCCCCGAGAGCCGACGAACCGCTGAGTTCGGTCATGGTCGACGTTTTCGCCGCTCGGATATATATTGCTATATAGCAACATATAGCAAGATATAGACACGGCGGTAGGATACACCAGATCATGCGTGTGATGACTCGGTCGGACCGCGATCAACGACAGTGGGGTAACCGACGATGTTGAGCGCGATCGATCCGCTCGTCTACCTACAGACGAACGTCGCGAAGCTCGCCTTAGCGACCGCGCTCGGGCTGTTCCTCGGGATGGAGCGCGAGTGGTCCCAGAAGTCGGCGGGGATCCGAACGTTCGCGTTAATCAGCCTCACTGCGGCCGTGTTCGCGCTGCTCGACAGCGACGGACTCCTGATCGTCGGTGGTGTCCTGATCGTCACAATCGCGGTGTTGCTCGGCGTGCAGAGCTTCGTCGAAGAGGGGACAGATGGACTCTCGCTGACGACCTCTGTCTCCATGCTCGTGACGTACGGGGTCGGTGCGCTCGTCGCCAACGAGTTCTTCATCGAGGCGGTGACGGTGGCGGTGCTCTCCTCGATGTTGCTCGTTCTGAAGCGGGAGCTTCATCAGTTCGCCTGGGGCCTCTCTCGGGAGGAAGTCCGAAGCGCGGTCGAGTTCACCATCCTTGCCTTCGTCGTGTTTCCGCTGTTGCCCGCGGAGACGATCGATCCGTGGGACGCGATCCAGCCGCGGCTCATCTGGTCGCTCGTCGTCGCCGTCAGCGCCATCGGCTTCGTCAACTACGTGCTCGTGAAGCGGTACCAGGGACGCGGCTACGCCGTCACCGGTTTTTTCGGCGGGCTCGTCAACTCGACTGCGGTCGTCGCCGAGATGGCCAAACGGGCGAAGGGACGGGCGGATCTCCGAAATATCGCGGTCGGATCGATCCTGTTGGCGAACGCCGCGATGGCGTTCCGCAACGCCGCGGTCGTCGCTGCCTTCGTCCCCGAGGCCGCACTCGTCGTCGGGGCACCGCTCGGCGCGATCACGCTCACCGGAGTCCTCATCGCGGTGTGGCGCAGCGACTGGCGGACGACGATGGAGGCGGAGCTCACCTCGCCGTTCAGCCTTCGGAACGCGCTGACGTTCGGGGCGCTGTTTCTCGTCGTTTTGCTCGTTTCCGCGGCCGCTGAGCGGACGTTCGGTGCCGGCGGGTTCGTCGCGACAGCCTTCCTCGCCGGACTCGTCTCCTCCGGAACGGCGACGACGACGGCGGTTTCGCTGCTCGGCACCGGACAGATCACGGTCGATACCGCGGTCGCGGGGGTCGTCGCTGGGACCGCTTCGAGCATCCTTATCAAGACGGCGTTCGCCGCGAGCATCGCTCGCGACCTGATCCGACCAGTGCTGTTCTGGAACCTCGTGTTGATCGTCGTCGGTGTCGCGGTCGGGGTTCCGTTGCTGGTTCTGTAGTTGGGCCGTCGTGGCCGGCTACACGGATCAAGGAGAGAGCTCATGGCTTTAGCCGTGGGGTGAATCCGACACCTGNGAANGAAACTACGCATGCCAATACTCCGCCAGAGGAATCCCTCGGCTTCAGCCGTGCGAGGATGTCAAGAGAGGTGTGCCGCCACGTCCGTCGACGACACCATGCCGACGTAGTCGTCGTCAACAACTGGAAGGTGTTTCACGCCGTACATCGTCATCATCGCAGCGACTTCTTCCATCAGCAGATCCGGCGTGACGGTCTCGACGTCTTCAGTCATCACGTCGCCGACGCGCGTCTCAGAGACGTCTCGGCCCGCGGCGACGGCACCGATAATATCGCTCTGAGTGATGATACAGCCGCTGCCGGCGGTGACGACGAGCGCGCTGATCCCGGCATCGTCCATCCGACGCGCGGCCTCACGAAGCGGTTCGTCCGCCCCGATCGTCTCCAACGGCGTCGACATGACCTCGCTGACGCGGGTTCGGTCGTTCAGATCCATACCCTGAATGTCCGACATCACCACATGATTCTTCCGGAACGCGCGATGCCCGCGATCGGCCCGATCGTCCACAGCGGGGCGATACCGGTCANGATTCGATACCGGTCAAGAACGATTCGATACCGGTCAAGGACGATCATATATACGCGTCGGTACCCTTAACCCGGATATGGCAGGGGTTCTCAGCTCATTGCAAGACTTCGGAACGCGATCGCTCGTGATACACGCGATAATGTCGATAACGCTTCCCGTCGGACTGCTTATCGGTCTCACCGTGGATTCCCAGCTCGGACTGATCTCGTTCATCGCGCTGTTGAACTTCACCGCTGGCATGTGGATCTGTCAATCGATCCATTCGCTCGGCGCGGGGGCCGAAGCGGACGGATACGACGGCGTCATCAACGAGCTCAAAGCATATGTCCGGTGACGGAAGCTTCGACACCGCCCGGCTCGGGCGGCTACTGCTGCTTATCGGGTTCGTCACCGCGGTGTCGCTGCTGACTTCCGCGCGGGTGCTACCCGGAGACCTGTTCGCCGTCGCGGTCGTCGCCATCGGCTCCATCGCGCTCGTGACCGCGATCATCGGGTTCCTGATCGCGGCGGGCGCGACGTACGACGAGCAGGTTCACTCTGTCGAACGGTGACGCAGTCGCTCACCGCTGAATAATTCCTCGCACCGATCTGTTTTTTGCGTCCCTCCTACCGCTTTCCCGAGACGTACGCGGTGAGGTCGGTCGTCGACACCATCCCAATAAGCCGGCCGTCCTCGTCGACGGCCGGAAGGTGCGTGTAGCCGTGGGCGGTCGGCTCCGCGAGCTCTTCGACCGTGTCACGCGGCCCGACGGTGACGACGTCCCGAGTCATGAACTCCTCGACGAGCGTTTCGTCTTTGGGATCGTTCTCACGGACGAGCGTCACGAAATCGGTCGCGGTGATCAGCCCGGCCAACTGACCGTCATCGTCGATGACGACGATCGAGTTTACGCCGGTTTCGAGCATTCGAACCGCCGCTTCCGCCGCTGGAGCTCCAGACTCAATCGTGACGAGGTCTGTCGACATGAGACGCTCGACGGAGAGTTGTTCCATGCGTCGTGATAACGTATAGGTAGGATATCAAACGTGGGGTCGGTTCGGGATACCGACCGACGAACCGTTCAGATCCCAAGAACGGGCTGACTCATTCCTCGACGAGTTCCGGCGGCGCGCCCGCCAGTCCGGCGAGCGCGTCGGCCTCGACGTGATGGAGATCACCGGGAATCACGAGTAGGTGAAGCGGATCGCCGAAGTCGCGCTCGGCGAGCGCGCTCAGTCGATCCGCGGCGACGACCGCGTCCGGGGAGCCGGCGCGAGCGACGACGACCGCGAGCTCGTCGCACCACCCACTAGCGAGCAGTTCCGCCGCGTAGTCGGCGGTCATGTACTCCTCGTGGTCCGGATCGGGACCCGTCGGTCCGGTTCCGACCTTGATGTCGAGGTAGACGACAGTGTGGAGCCCGCGATCGCGGTTCGCCTCGATCGTTCCGACCACGCTTGCGGGCACGTCGTCGCCGCCGTGGGCGTACGGGAACGGAAGCGTAGTGGCCTTCCCAAAGCGGTAGTTCTGGAGTCCGGTGAGACTCGACGCCGCGGACTGGGCGGTGACGCCGTGGATCACGCGGGTGTCGATCCCGCGCTCCTCGGCTCGAAGCCGAAGGTCGGTGTGCGTCGTCGAGATCATCGTGTCGCCAGCGGTGAGAAACGCGGCGTCGCTGTCCTCGGCCGCCGCGAGAATCGCCTCCGGGTCCTGTTCGACGCCTTCGCGCGGGCGGACCTCGATCTCGACGTCGTGATACGCCTCGAGGTCGGCGACGTCGGCGCCGACCAGCCTGCTAGTGTAGAACTCCGCGAAGACGCGGTCGGCGTCGCGGAGCGCCTCGCGCCCCTCGACGGTGACCGATCGCTCGTCGTAGAGGCCGAGTCCGATGAAGGTGAGCATAGGCGTATCTCATCGGTACCTGTTCACTAAGCGTTTCGGAGTTGACTCTCAGGCGATCGATCGAAGCATGTCACAGAGGTTTAAGGAGGACGCCCACGGCTTCAGCCGTAGGTCGCTGACTCGCTAGCGTCGATACAGAGACGTTTTCTCAGCCAGTCCCGGAAGTGTCTCCT
>SL_4KL_010_BRINEDRAFT_10000827_pt1 | contig 16496 bp, 15 predicted proteins | sample SodLak_010_BRINE_2_FD_10664 | JGI IMG/M metagenome (IMG submission 10664)
TCGGTGGCGGGACCAAAGACGTCGTTAAGTTCTGCTTGGAGTACGTTGCGATGCGTCTCCCGAAGGGACGACAGATAGTGGTCAGTGAGAATCAGCGGCAGAAGATCGAGTCCGAAACCGGCCGGTCCATCCATCAAGTTGTAAACGGTGGCGTCAACTTGGAGCAGTTCTCGCGGAATGTCGAGAAGTTCGAACGACCGACCATGCTACATATCGGTCGATTGGGCAGACAGAAGGGAACTGACAGAGCAATAGAGATTCATCGAGAAGTTCAGAAAATAATCGGCCACGATGTTGACTTTCATATTTGTGGTAACGGTGGTATGTCTGATCTCGCACGAGCATATGAATCTGATTCAAATACGACAACATATCATGGGTTTGTATCAGAAGATAAGAAAATAGAGTTGATGCAAAAATCTTGGTTGAAACTAGTTCCAAGTCGGTCTGAATCATTCGGACTTGTTGTGATTGAGGCGAACGCCGCGGGGACTCCAGTTGTCGCATCAGATATAATTGGCCTTTCGGATACAATTGAAAACGACGTCAATGGGTTTCGCGTTGGAAACGGGGATATGGTGAATACTTGTGTCAAACTCCTCAAAAACAAACCGAAAATAATGGATCTCAGTAAATCCTCAAGGGAGTATTCAAAACAGTATACTTGGGATAAAACAGCAGATCAAATTCAGTCGGCGATTGCAGATGTAAATTAAATATAACCTAGAGCTTTCAACTGAGCTTCTGAGACCTCCTCTGCGTTTTCATATCCGCTCAATTCTACGTCGGGTGTTCTGGTCTCTTCGTCCACACCTTTCGTCTCAATCCATGGAACCTTCTTCAATTTAGGATGTGGATTTCCTGGCATATGATAATGAAGGTGCTTCCCGAATAACTCTCCGTGGTCAGCTGAGATCGCTACCTTACCATCAATATTTTTTAATAATATCTCAATATCATCAAGTACATATCGAAGATTATCTAAGTAAGCTTCCCACACTTTCTCAAATATATCCTCATCTCCGTGTCTTACTGCTTTGAATGGTCTTTTTTCGTATTCTTCCAGCTCTTCATATTTATTTGATGTAGAAAAGTATGGAGAATGAGGTTGCATATAGTGAGTTATCACTCTGTCAAATTCATTACTTCGAGAGGCTTTTATTGTGTAATCAGTGAGTGCACGCGGATGCTGTGAACGTTCGAATGGTGCATCAGGTCCGGTTGTTCCCCATAGAGGTTCTAAATGTCCAAGATCGTTAATATCAATTAGATCGTCTTTTATAAATCCACTAATTTGTTCTTTTTGAATCCATGTGCCGTACGTCGTACCATATTCAGTACGCATCCTGTCACCTAGAAGTGTATTTGAGAATGGATTACCTGTGATATAAGCTGTATTCTCTATTTCAGTCTTATATTTTTCTGTGAATGTTTGTTCTACCCACTCCTTAGAGGTACTCCCCACAGACCATATCTCGTCGACATTATCAATAAACTCGTATTCATCCTGTACCTCTCGGATTGCATCAACTCGACACGTATCAAGCAGAAGAAGTACGTCCCAATCTTTTTCAAATACGTTTGTACCCATTGGCTTGCGTGAAGTAAACATCAACCAACAAAACACGTATGTAGCGTACGCTTCTCTAAGCATTTGCTTCGGTTTCATCGTATGACAGAATGTAATCTATACATATATTTGTTCGGTAAATCTCGACATAAATACAGTCATACTATTAACTTTCAGTCTCTAAATAATTTAAAAGAGCCATTTATAATTAACCATTGTGAAATAAACAAATATAATATGCACTACCGCTCAGATGGTATATGCCGATTGAAACGTTGATACAGCATTCAAATCCAGATGTTTCTGTAGTTATTCCGACCATTCCGGAAAATAATTATCAACTTCCTGACTCTCTAAAAACACAAACCGATCCTAAATACGAAGTAATTATTGTTTCTGATGGGTCAATAGATCGGTGTCAAGCCCGAAATCAAGGTATGCAAGTGGCTAAAGGTGATATAATTGCACAGACAGATGATGATTGCCGACCCCCTAAAACGTGGATAGAGGATATTTCGAAAGCATTTGAGTCTAATCCGAAAGCAGTTATTCTTGGAGGACGGCTGGATAAACATCATTCCGGCCCTCATAGATACATAGGCGCCAACATGGCCTATCGTAAGAAGGAAGCTCTTGCAATCAACGGTTTTGATACCGAATTAGCAGGATGGAGAGCAGATACTGATTTTGGATGGCGTATGGAGATTGAATACGGTGTAGATCGAACAATGTTCGACCCACAATTAGAGGTCGTACATATTGGCCCTCTGCGAACAAGTGTAGACAGAAAACTAGAACGCAAGTTTCGTAGACGTTATCCGATTAGATATTTTACCCATTTGTATTCACCTAATATTAAGTTTGGCAAGAAACTCGGATTTCTATTCGGATGCGGATATAGCTTGTTTCCCAATTTTTCCGAGTACTCGATCAAAATATATAGAAGGTGTCGTAATATTAGAGTAAATAGCCCTTCGTCAAAATGAACTATAATTTTTACCACGAATACATAAAAATGTTATAAAACAAAGTATATTAAATGCATTTATAATTAATAGAAATATGGACCTAAAAAATGCTACTATAAAAATATTTACTGCACGAGTATTCAAATCGATAACCAGTTTTGTAGCGATAGTTGTCTTCTCAAGGGAACTGGGCGCAGATCCATTAGGTGTTTACTACCCATTTGTGGCTCTTTTAGGCGTGGCTCTCCTCCCTAGTGATTTGGGAATCGCATCTTCAGTAAAAAAACGGCTTAGCGAAAATAGACAGCGAAAGCAGTTTGTGGGTGCTGCTCTCCTTATGAAGTTACCACTTATTAGTGTGGTTGCTATCATAGTGCTGATTGCGAGCAATCATGTAAACCAGTTTTTAGGGGCTGAGCTGGCGATTATATTNATCATCGTCCTATATATTGATGGTATTGGTGGTTTATCTATGCATGTTCTTCATGGTGAACTAAGAGTAGGAGAAGCTGCGATATTAGAGGTGATTCGTCCGTTGTCTTGGTTGGTATTCGGATATATTTTTGTTATGCAAGGATTAAGAGCTGAGGGACTCGTGTATGGTTATTTTATTGGGTCTGTCCTGATAACTATAGTTGGCTGGTGGAAAGTGTCTGTGTTACCCGCTCTTCCGAATAAAGAGCATATTTATTCGTTATTTGATTTCGCTAAATACAGTGCAGTGTCCTCCATTGGAGGGTTATTTTACAGCTGGATGGATGTATTAGTTCTCACACTGTTTGTTACTATGGGTATTCGTGTAGCTAGAGGAGATATTGGAGCATACGAAAATGCATGGAGATTATCACTGATTGTGATGTTAGCTGCGAAGGCCATCGCAACAGTGTTATTTCCCCAAATGTCTGAGTGGGATACTCAAGGAGCCAGAAATAAAATTGAATCTACACTGCCTACAGCTGTCTTTGCATCTCTCCTATTGGTAATCCCTGGCTTCGTAGGTATTTTCATTTTATCGAATGATTTACTTCGTATACTCTTTGGATCAGAATTTACAGTAGCAGGGTTGGCACTTATCATCCTCGCCGGTGGAAAGATTCCAATGGCGATTCACATACTTTTTAATAATGCACTTAATGCATTAGATCGTCCAGATTTACCAGCAATATCAGCAATCATCTCTGCTGGTTTAAATTTGATATTTAATATTATATTCATTTGGCAGTATGGTCTTGCTGGAGCTGCAATCGCTACAGTTGGTTCTTTCGTAATAAATACACTAATACACACATATTACCTAAACATGTTCCTAGATATTAGATTACCATTTAGGAAAATAGGTTGGATTACTATTTCTTCAATAGTCATGGGAATAATTATATATTATATATCAAATATAGTTGAAATAAATGGCCTGCTATCTCTTGCTATCGTAATAACAACCGGCGTAGGAGTCTATACCTCAATGCTGTTGATACCAACAAAAACACGAGTTGAATTAGTGAGAATGATCCCCGATCGATGGATCACTACTTAAAATAGTATTTTTACTCATTAACTTTAATTTAAATAATTACATGCCTGACGAGTATTCAAATATAGTTTTCCATTCACCATCAGTATCATATGCAACTATTGCGGCATTGCCACTACCTACAGGGTCCCAACCAGTACCGTCTGCTACGGCGATAGTTGCTTCCTTTGGAAAGTTAGGCTCTGATTCTTGTATCTGAAGCCCTATTGTTGTACTTGGTGATGATCGATTTCCTCCAATACGATAAACTCCACCATCGTATGGATTCAAATGTGTGATTTCATGTGGTAACCACGGGTTGTGTCCATTCTCATATTCAACATCGTAATTGGAAATAATTTCTATTGTTGCAGGCTTCTCTTTACGTATTTTTGTGTTTGTGAAAGATTGAATCCGTACATTGTTAACTGACGTTTGAATATTAATTGAGTCAAATGCTGATGAGCCGTAGATTGTGGTATCACTTAGTGAGTCGCCAGGCCCGTCTCCAGAGTCTTCAAGCCCGAACTGCACATCATAATCAGTACTACCTTCGGTGGACATACCTGCCAAAAAACCGCGGGAGGCGCCTATGAAACAAAGATTACTGCTATAGAATTCATTATCACGATGTTCTCTTGCGTTCGTGAAAGTAATTCCGCCTGTCATACTCCACCCACCAGCTCCGATATATGCCGCCGATCGGGCTGCTGTCTTTGACATCAAGGCACCACCGTACATTCCAAACGTAGCTCCTCTAAAAAGGCCTGCGTACCGATCATAAATTACTTCACCCGTATCATTGTTTGTTTTCCCGATAATAGGAAACATACGTTGGCTCCAATTAGCGACATCAACGTTGATTAGAATATTTCGAGGGCCAACTGTCGCAATTGGTCCAGCACGACTAACTATATCGCGCAGAATCCAGTTCCCTGCTGCGTTCCATGGTCCATCAGGATCATGGATATTTTTTGCACCTAGAATAGCAAAACCAGAATTTGAAGTTTCTCTATTAAAAAATATGTTTTCTATCAGGACACGACTATTGACGTCCCTTGTTTCCCCTGGTTCGGCCCGGATTACGAACTCCTCAGTCCCGGGGTCATTGATTGTTTGATATTGACCTTGGCCGACGCCTGATAATCTGAATCGATCAGTTTCTGAACCCTCTCTATCTACTTTTGGAATGATAATTCCAGCTTCAGTAATTTCTTCTGCGAGAATCACATCTCGATAACCTTCGTCTATTGCTTCTTGAATCCCATCAAATGCGCTGTCAACAGACGGAGCCACAATTGCCGTTGAAGAATCCCCTGCTTTGAGATGTTCACCGGTGACTGAGCTATTTGTTTCAATGTGGCCTACTTGTCTGTTTGCTTCTATCCAGGCTTCACCATTTCCGTAATATATTGCACCAGAGTCCGTAGCCTCATACTTTGAACCCTCCTTCGGCTTGTATTCACTCTTATTCTCCTCCGAATCGCGTATTTCGATGTCAACATCAAGATTTTCGAAGTTTTCATTCAATGGCACGTGCCAGTTTTCTGTTCCCTCGGGCGGAATATTATAATCGTGATTTGGGGTTTTAGGCATATTGTTTACAATGACTCTGTGACAATAATTCTTCCTCTAATTAAATGATTGAGAGTTAAAATATATGTGCCAATTCATTAGTTTTATATTTGAATGCTTACATCCTTAGTTATGACATTAAAAGATTTGTATGCTGCAACAGCAGCCATAGTACAATCTAAAATACGCTTTGGGCATAACATATATACCGAAGATTGGGATGCTTTGATTATTCTTGATGCATGTCGCGTAGATGCACTACGCGAAGTCGCATCTGAGTATGAATTTTTGACAGATATCGAATCGCGATGGTCTCGTGGAAGCACCTCGAAAGAATGGCTCGAAAATACGTTTGTTGAGAACCACATTGATGAAATACGTTCGACTACATACGTAACTGCGAATTACTATTCGACGGAGATGCGTGAAAATAAATTAAATCGACTAAATTATCCGATGTGCGATGGAGAATTTAATAACAATAAAAGATTTGAGGAATATATTTCTAATGATATTGCCTTGGCGTCTGATTTTGGTGCATTTATAGACTTATTTGATAAAGAAATCGATGAAGATGAATTGCAGCTACATCCTGAAGTAGTGACTGATCATGCTGTTACAGCAGGGCGAGAAACTGACTGGTCTCGGATGGTAATCCATTATATGCAACCTCATCACCCGTTTTTACACAGTAACGATTCTCCCCGATGGCATCGGGAACCATTTGCCTATTTGAATGATGGTGGCGACTTTGATAAGGTATGGCAGGGATACCTCGACAATCTCAGACTGGTGTTAGACTCCGTCAGATGCCTTTTGAAAAATTTGGATGCTGAAAAAACTATCATTACAGCAGATCATGGTGAGTTGTTTGGTGAGTGGGGATTGAGTGGACATGGTGTTGGTATTCCACATCCCTCTCTTCGGAAGGTTCCGTGGGCACATACCTCAGCTTATGATTCAATGGAGCATACGCCCAAAACGTCTGTGCCGGTAAATAAACTCTCAAAAAGGGCTGTTGAGGAGCAATTAGAGGCTTTAGGATATCAATAAAATAAAGCCCTCGTTAGGTCGACTGAGTTTTTTATCTCTTTACATTCTAAAAAGCACTACTGAATCTTGAGTCCCTATTCGAAGAGCAAAGTTTCCAAGCAGAAAGTTGGATTGTATTTCACAAAGAATATTATTTTCAAGGGTAGAATCAAATCTTAATCTATGAATCTGTGGCTCGGTACACAACTCCGTCGAATCTATCAACGAACTCTACAACACCAAATAGGGAATGGACCAACTCATATTGCAATTATTCAAGATGGAAACCGTAGATATGCCCGCAAACAAGGACAGAGTGCGTCGAATGGTCATCGTGCGGGAGCAGATACATCTGAAGAGGTTCTCAACTGGTGCGATGAGCTTAATATTAGAGAGTTGACATTGTATACATTTTCAACGGAAAATTTTAAACGTCCACTTGAGGAGCGCAAACCACTATTTGATCTAATAGAATCAAAACTCTACGAACTTGCAGATAGCGATCGAGTCCACAATAGCGGTGTCCGTATTCGGGCCCTCGGAGACATAGATCGGCTCCCACAACGCGTTCGAGAAGCTATCACATATGCTGAACGGATAACCGCCTCATACAGTGATTTTCAACTTAATGTCGCGCTTGCCTACGGTGGACGTAATGAACTGCTACGAGCAGCTCGTGAGGTTACCACTGCAGTAGAAAACAACGACATTGCTCCGGACGAAATAGACATTGAGACAGTTGAAAATTATCTATATCGCCAACCTATTCGTGAAGTCGATCTAATCATTAGAACCGGTGGCGATGAACGGACTTCGAATTTCTTGCCATGGCATGCCAATGGCAATGAGGCAGCCGTATATTTTTGTGCGCCGTATTGGCCAGAGTTCTCTAAAATCGACTTTTTACGTGCAATACGAACATATGAAGCTCGAGAAGAGTCCTGGCAACGGAATAAGATTGAACGCTCACTGGCTCTAGTTCGTGCATTAGGAGCGACTGAGTCCGACGACACGACAGAAGTTCAACATCGGCTCTCTACGCAACTTCCAATTTTTCCTACATGGGCGTTTTCTCAAGAGCCGGCGAATAACGAAACCTCTGATTCAAATGATACTACAGATGTCGATCAGTCATCGAAGAAACCCGCTCCCTAATTTTTCAACTCGCCATGCCACCGTAGCCTCCATGGCCATATCCTATCGTACCGTACGGTTCATCTGGGTCTGGCGTTGGATTATCAATTTCTCCATCGTTGGTTCCGTCATCAGTTTCTTCGTCGTCGGAACCGCCATCTCCACCGGTCTCATCCCTTTGATTATCGGACCCATCATTTGTGTTGGTATCGTCATCTTGGTCCGTGGGCTCCTCGTCTCTAATCTCTCTTTCATTTTCTACTTCATCTATTAATTCAGATTCGTTGCCATTATTATTTTCTTTTTCTTCCTGTTCTGTGTTAGTCTCCGTTGTTCTGGGTGTATCTGTACCTGTAGAGATATTAGTCGTTGATCCATTTGATGAAATGGGGCTACCACCGTATCCGAAGCCGTCTATATCTACCATCCCTTGTTTGTTCAACACTCCGGCTGAAACACCTCCTATTGTGGCAGCCATAATTGTCACTATACTACGGCGAGTTAATTTAATTCGCCCATCTTTCTTGTCCGAAGATTTCATTTATAATTGATTATCTGGTTCGGATAGAATACGTGTGGTGTCTAAATTATCAAATTTGGATATTTCAAATTAAATATAATACTACAAATTTTTGCAAAGTATTATTTACCTAACGGAATTATATTTACTTTCCTACATTCCCTCCGTAGTATATATCAAGACAATCTAAATATGGGCGGACACTATCACCATTGAGTTCCAACCAGTAACGAGAACACCGACAACTGCCAATCCCAGTGGAACACCAACTCGTGCTGGATCGGGGACAAGCCTCCAAAGACCGTATGAGATTCCCATGACAAGAAATTTCAGCGCAATCATTCCATAAAATTCGTACTGGTAGATTATAGGATCAGCAATTGGTCCAACTTCGACGATTTCTCCCATCGATATCCCTATGCCCGTCGTGACAAGATCTCCTAAAAAAAAGAAGAGGAACGTAACTACCCAGAGGTGAAATTCATACTGGTCGAGAAGGTCAGTCGAATTCTCCGCATCTAACCCCGTCATTGCCCATAGAATACGTACGTAGATACACATAGAAAAACGTTGCATGATTGATTGACTGTTCGCATCTTACTCAAGAAGATGTGTGCCAAAATAAAAAGAATACGAATAGGTGCGTTCAAACATAAGAATCCTGATCTCTTGACCGTGGCGATCAGGAAGGCTTGGAGCGTCGTCTGTTACAGTCATGAGCAAGGGCACTACAGACCGAATCGGTGAAATCAACGTGGTGAAGTAGGGGACGACAGATCATTGCGAACGACTGAGACAACGCCAAGTAGTGTTACAAATCAAACGTAGCCGTATCTCCGGTGGTAACCTCTCGATCTGTCGTCCAGTTATAGTTCACTTCCAGGACGTACTTGCCTCGTCCGGGGTATGACTGTTCGCTCCCGTCCTCGTCGGGACCGGGCTCCGGTGCGTGATATATATCGGTAATCATGCGGTCGGCGTCGAGATAGATGATATCGATACCGAACGACATATCGCGCATTACGAATGACAGCTCCCGCTCCGCTTCAAAAGGGAACAACATACCACGATCCTCCGGTAGCATTTCCGTGTTACTTAATCCGATATACTGCAGCTCGTCCGTGTCGGCAATCGCAGCCGTGACCTGCCCCCGTTCGTTACCATCAGGTGAGTGAATAGTCACCTCAGTGGTATCGTATTCAGTGTGGACTGCTGTCTTCGAAGAGTCGGATTCGCTTAGTGTCTCTTCTGACGAATCTCCGAGAGTGTATCTCGTTGAGCAGCCCGCTAGCCCACTGATGCCCACGGTAACGGCCGACAGAACCTGACGTCGATCGACGGTCTTCGAAGACGTTCTGAGGTCACAGTTCACATCAGCACCAAAACTCATACGTCGACAGGTGTTTTCCGAAGTAAAATACGTTTTGTTGTTTAATTATCATTGTCTCCAACAATCAATCTTGACGGCGAAAAAGCGCTATGATAAAATTGAATTTGTCCCAATGAACAACCATCTAATAAGTACTTGGAAAAATAATCACGTAGCACTCGAAAACTCAAGCAAATGAAAACCGAGCTTAATTACTATTCGGCATACGGATTAGTGGTCGAATCCGCCTTTGATCTGCCGGAACTCGCAGTCTGTGAGGGGGACAAGTCAACGGCCATCAAGATACGACGGGGGTCGCTCGAGGCAGTCTCGACATCAACTACCGACTCCAAGACGCGTCGGATCGAATCCAGGCCGAATCGGTGTCGTCTGACATACGATTCTATCGGAACGTTCCTTGTCGAAGATGGGGAGAGAGTGACCTGTGACCCTGATACCGGGGATATCGTTACTCAAAAAGTATTTCGCCGGATCATAGCAAACCAAATATTGGCAGTGGCTCTATTACAACGGGGGCTGCTAGTGCTCCACGCGAGCGCGGTCGTGGTGAACGGACAGGCAGCGGTCTTCATCGGACCACGAAGGGCCGGAAAATCGACGACCGCAGCAGCGTTTAACGAGGAAGGATATCCGGTACTCGGCGATGACGTGATTGCGATCGATTTCCATGACGGAGTTCCAGAAGTGGTTCCTGGCGTTCCACAGATACGGCTCTCCCTCGATGCGATAGACGGGATAGGGATCGAAGAGACCACTCAGCCGGCTGGTGACTGGGGGCCTGATAAGCGTTATCAAGATATCGAACCAGTTGACAGGGCAGTTCCGCTAGGTGCCGTGTACGTGTTACAGGACGGCGACCGGTTCGAATCTGTTGAGTTTGATGGGAAGGAACCGTTCTTTCAGTTGACGACGCATACGTACGCACAGGGTTTGCTCAGCGAAAGCGCAATGACGACCACACACTTCGAACAATGTTCGACACTACTAGAAACGACGCCGGTCCGATCGCTCAGACGACCCAAAACACTGGATCAACTGTCGGAACTCGTTGCGCTCGTGGACGCAGACCTGCAGAGTTAAACTGACTCGGGGTCAAGCCCCGTGGCATTCTCCTTGTACCAATTGTAAAAAATAAAACCGGTTTGCTACCCCGGTCAGGGCTGGTCGTCGTTTTACGCGTCCGGAACGATCGACCCATCGAGATCCGGGAAATCGACCGCGTCCTCGGCATCTCCAATCTTATCGTTCTGTGCAGTCAGCGACTCCACTGACCCATACTCTTCAACCGTCGGCTTCGAGTAGTCTGGTTTTGAGGCCATCCTATCCAAATTATACCTCTCTCGTTACAAAAAACTATTGTTTGTTTAGCATACGTTCAATGATACTAGGGCGGTGCCGAATCGAACTCGTGATGTTGTAACCATAGCCACAGTGAGAGCGCTTTCCAGAGACTACGTGCCTCGTGATTGTCCTGATCGCCGTCTACCTGAAACTCGTCGTACGCAGTCTGTATCTGGCTCATATCAAGACACCGGCTGAGGTATCCTGGATCGGTGAATATCTCTTCAAACCGGTCGATGTCCACTGACAACGCGAGCCAAAACGCTTCGCTCACGTTGGTTTTCCATTTCCGCTCTTTAATTTTTTTTGGCAGGAGATCGGACAACGAACGACGGATGATCGAGCGAGTGTATCCGTTGGAGAGCTGCTGGCTTGCGGGAATCGCGAGCGAAAATTCGAGGAGTCGCTTGTCGGTAAACGGGTGTCGTGGTTCGATTCCGAATCGTGAGTGCCTCGCGTTTATTGTTTCAAAGTTCGCGACAGTTGATCCCATCGTAAGCGAATTGTACTGCTGTTGACGGGCGGTTTCGCCGAATAACGACCAGTCCTCGTAGAGCCGCTTGTGACGAGACCGTAGCCCGATCTCTTCGACGAATTCTGGGTTGAGAGCGGGAGCACGTTTCGATTCTAACACCGGATCCCCCCGAAACTGTTTCCGCTTTCGTCGCACCGGATCTGGGACAAGCGGAGCTAACGCTTTCCGTTTGAACAGCTGATACCTGGATGAGTTCCAGTTATCCGCCAGCCCCTGAATTTCGGTTTTCAATCGCCACACTCGTCCGGTTCGTAGAAGCTCAGGTAACAGACCGAAACCGTAGCTCGTTGCGCTGTCGCCCATCGCGCCATCGAGTAAGACGCCAACGCCGGTATCGGCAGCCGCTTTCGACTGTTCCCACCACCCGTAATGCATAGCATTGAACGCCGGCTCATCGAGGTACTGAAATACTTCCCCGCTGTCGACCAGAACACCGACGTCGTCCAAAAACAGGTAGTGTGGTACGATACCGTCGCGATCCACCAACGATTCGATATACTCCCGCTCGTCGCTGTCCGAGGCCTCGTCGAACACCCACGAAAACGTATGTAAGGGCTCCTCAGAAGGGAGCAAGTCGCGTGCCATTACGGCGATGGATGAAGAGTCCATTCCACCGCTGAACGTGGTACCGACCGGGTCAGGTGTTCGAAGCCGACATTCGACTGCCTGTTGAAATAGTTCACGAAAACGACGTTCGTACGCCGCATCCGATTCCAGTTCGATTGTCCTCGACGGATCGAGGTCCCAGTACTGCCATGTTTCTGACGAGTCGGATGCGACGGTCATCGCGTGGGCGGGTGAGAGGCGGTTTATGTTTTTGTAGTAAGTGTTCTTTTTATCTCCAAATCTACCCACAAAAAAGTCGCCAACCTTCACTTCGTCGAGCTCTTTTTTAATGAACGGCTGTGTCAGCAGCGCTTTAACTTCAGATCCGACTGCAAAGAACTCTTCATCGCGATACCAGTACATTGGCTTGACACCCATGTGATCCCGTGCACAGTACACGGTTTGGGCCTCCTCGTCCCACACGACGAAAGCGAACGCACCGATCAGGTGATCCACACAGTTCGTTCCCCATTTACGATACGCGGATACCAGTAGTTGACTGTCCGGGATCGTGTGTGTTTCATTTTGAGGATCGAACTGCGTGAGAAGTTCTTCTCGGTTATCGAGCCGTGCGTCACTGACGACTACGAGCCCGTCGTCTCGGTACGGTTGGTTGTCGAACCGGGATTCTGGCGTGGACTGTAGCTGTTGGTGACCGAGCCCAATCGCGTTGTCCATCCACACCCCACGCCCGTCAGGTCCTCGATGTTCGATGCTGTCGAGCATCGATAAGAGATTCCCACGAGCAATGTCGTTCCCGCCACGATTGAACAGTGCGACGAAACCACTCACAGTCGATCCCCCATCTCCAGGGAGGGAAGCGGCTCGTACTGAGAAAGGTTCCCAACGTCACCGATCAACACGTCGTTACGTAGCTCGAGCCAGCTGTGTGCTTTCATTTCCGCATCCGTCTCTTCCGTGCCTCCTTCTTTCGTGACGCCAATCCGGTGGTCAGGCGCGAACCCATAGAGTCGAAGCATTGCCTCCGCGGTCAGCGAGCGCATGAGACAGGTTCGGTGTCCCGGAACGAGCCGATCCGCTACATCGACCGCTGAGACGACGCGTTCTGGCGTTGGATTCCCAGGAACAAGATGTGTGACAGCATCGGACGCCCACAGCAGGTGTCGTCTGAGCCTTGAGAAGGATCCGACGATGAATCCGATAGAAACCGAAACGAGGAGAACGAGTGCCACCAAGACCCGGAGCTGATCGCCAAGAGATGACAATAAGAACCTCCGAATGGTACCAGTCAGGCTCATACACTCGCTCATGACCCGTCGAGTCGGACGAGCTCGCTTTCGGCGAGATCGACGAGTAGCTCCTCGATATCGTTTTGACATCGATCACGGTCCACATCGTACTCGGCGACAACCTGTTCGCAGAGCTCGTCGACTGATCGCGGCTCTTGAAGTAGTTCCCAGATGAACGTCCCTACTTCGTTGAACCCGTAATACTTCCCGGCCTCGCGGTGGAGGATCACTGATTCTCCGTCAATGGTCGTCGAAAGGACGTTCTCGGCTGCTATAGCCGTTGTAGAGGTGGTAAGTGAGTAGGGTTTCATGCTCAGTCATACAGAGATACTTAGCCAACTCTGATAAATCCTGATACCGGAGGGGCTCGGGTCAGTAAACAGATATCATGATGTTCGAAACCCGAATAAAGTTGACATTTCTGCACATGGCGTAGAGACAGCAACGAAAGGGGATCGCTACGCACGCGTGAGCCGCTTGAAAGAGTTGACTGCGAGCCGACACGGGCGAACGAGGTAGTACAACGAATACATCCCCAACGGTAGTTGAACCCAGTCGTGATCCGCCTTTCGTGGAGCCATGATCTCGTGGATCCCTTCAACGAATGCACCACGCAGGTCGTCGTTCAGGAACAGCGCCGTTGTGATCGGCTCCAGAAATAGCAAGTTCTCGCTCGCGGCGCTCCGGAGATGATTCACGGTCTGATCCGCACCCCACGAGCATAGTCTAGAGGAATCCAATTCCAGCCGTATCTCCTCAGGAACCGGTAGGGAAGTCAGTTCGGCCGTAACGGCGAGCCCGTACAGAACGGCGTTTCGCCAGCGGTATTGATCCGCTCGCGCCAGTACCGTCTCCCAATCGACTTTCTGTTGGAGGATCAGTGCGATGTCATACACCCACGAGAGCCGTCGCCATCCGTGTTTAGTGCCATGCGCTAAGAGGAGCAATGCGCGGTCTTCAGAGGAGAGTGCTGGTACCGTCCCTCCCGCGAGAGAAGTGGGGGTCCGCCGCTCCCAGAGATCAGCGATGATTGTCGAATTAGCGTGGTCGCCGCCGATGAATCCGAAGCGGAGTTCCACGGGGAGACCACCATCGGCCTTAATGAAGCGGAACTCTTTCCCCCACCGGAACAAGCTCCCATCGACGAGCGTTTCGACCGGTATATCAGCGAAGTTTATTCGCTCGTAACCATAGCGCTCAAGCACGTCACAGGCCCTTTTTATGTCATCTTTTGCAACGAGAAAGTCGAGATCACCGAAGGATCGGTCCCCAATACTCCCATAAGCGAGTTCCGCCAGTACAGGCCCTTTATACGGGATAGCGGCGATATTATTCGATTCAAACAATTCACTGAGCTCGTACAGCTGCCGACTGTTGCCGAGGTTCTCGAGCGAGTTCTCTCGATACTCCTCGTCGAGCATCCGGACTACTCCCTCTGGTGGATCGACTGCGGTATCGGAGATAGTTTCCCGAAGAACGGATTTGAGCCCATGCTTGGAGACGAGTTCGAGAATCACGTCCCAGTCCGGTCCTGCTTTCCCGATCTCTTCGATCCGATAATTCGACTCCTCCCGTTTTCCGACGCGCTGAAGAAGCGTGAATACGAATTCGATCTCGATAGTCGTTGACGACCCCATTAGTTTATGTTAGACTGCGAATCCGTTACCGCGATCCGACCGAATAATTCGTCGTAAACAATGGACGAATCCGTTCAGTCTCGAACATTTGCGTCCGTACCCGCTGGACAAATGCGGTGAGAGGGTATTGAGGCCAAACGTGATCGGACATTTAATCAATCTAATATATAACACTAGCTATTAATAAATGTTCTCAGATTTTCCTCGGAGACGCGATACCAGAAGGCGAGAATACTTCTATATTCCCGTGCTACGATACGTAAACTCATGGAGGTTAGTACTCGCGAGAAGCTCTCCGCGATCTCCGAGGCAGCACGGTTTCGACCCCGTCTCGGGATCGCAATCGTCGTTTTGAGCCTCGGGACGGCGCTGCTCGAAGGTATCGGTCTCGGTTTTCTCCTCCCGATCGTCGAGATTACGCAGTCGTCGACGTCGCCAAGTGAGGCGGACGGACTACTCGGAGCGTTCGTACAGGCGTATTCGTTCCTTGGTTTTCCGTTCACGCTTGAGTACCTCATCCTCGGTATCGCGACCGTCATGGGTGTAAGATTCGGGCTGAGCTTCCTCACGGAGTGGCTGCGAGCGATCCTTGGTCGGACTTATCAGCGGCATCTCCGACAGGAACTGTTTGACTCGCTGATGTACGGACCGATCGAATACCTCGACCGGCACGGCTCAGACGACTTATTAAACAGCCTAGTCACGGAAACGAACCGGTCTGGCGGCATTGTTATGGCAGTGTTCAACATCTTCGAAGTACTCCTCCGTGGGAGTATTTATCTCATCATCGCCGCAGTTCTCTCCCCGATATTGACCGTCATTGCTGTCGTCGGCCTGGGAATTAGTACCCTCGCTGTCAGGTACGTTCTCGAGCCGGCGTACACAGCCGGTGATGATGTCGCCGACGCAAATGAACGGTACCAGTCAATCGCTCAGACCAGCACGCAAGGGATGCGAGATGTACGCCTCTTCAATATGCGGCCGACACTCGTCGAGAGGGTTCGAAACGTTCTCAATGCCTACGTTAAAGACAGCGTCAGACTACAACGGAACAAAGCAGCTTTGAAAAGTCTCAACCAGTTTACGAACGCGCTGGTTGTCTTCGGGCTCGTGTATCTCGGTTTCCAGTTCACCGAGCTCTCACTTGGTGAACTCAGTGTTTTCTTGTTCGCCGTGTTTCGACTTTCACCGGTAGTGAATCAGATTAACACCGCGACCTACCAACTGGATGGCCAGTTGCCACATCTCATCCGTATCCGATCCCGGCTACATGAACTGGACGAGATGGCGGTGCCCGACGCTGACGGCGACCAGTCGATTGACTCTGTTCGCGAGGTTGTCTTTGACGGCGTCTCGTTCGCCTACGAGGACGAGCCTGTTCTCGACGACGTCTCCTTCACTGTCGAACGCGGCGAGAAGGTCGCACTC
>SL_4KL_010_BRINEDRAFT_10000828_pt1 | contig 16487 bp, 20 predicted proteins | sample SodLak_010_BRINE_2_FD_10664 | JGI IMG/M metagenome (IMG submission 10664)
GTAGCGAGCGCCGTCAACTAGTGAACGGCGAGCGAAGCGAGCCGTGAACACGTCGAACTACCGTGAGAGCCGTGAGTACGTACGTTCGAGAAACCACACTGTTCAGGACGAACGCGCTGGGCTTTTGGTTCTCCCAGCAGTATAGCAGGTAATGACCGACAGAGTACCGGAATCAGCAAGAAACGCTTTCGAGAACCACGAAAGTATCAAAGTCGCCGACGACGGATTCGAGATCGAGACGACAGTGTTCGATGGCTACGTCACTGCAAGCGAAGGTCCTGACTGGAAACACACCTACACAGTCACGGTGTACGTCCCGACGCTGCAGGGAGCGACCGCCGACGAAGTCGGGCAAGCAGTGCTGGATGGCTGGCAGGAGACGCTCGAACGACGGCTGGAAGATGTCTCCAAATCAACTCGCGCGAGCGTCGAACTGTACGATTTCGACGTCGAGCGACTGGATGAAGAGCTCCAGATCACCTACACGTTCGAGTGGGGGAACGAAGACCGGGCTGCGGAGATTGCAAAGACATTCGTCGAGTACACCGAGGGTACCTACGTCGAGGGAATTGTCCCCGGCTACGAGTACGAACCACCAGTGTCGGATCTGCTCGCCAACGCGAGCACGGAAGGAAAGAGTGGAACGCCCCTCTAGCCCATTGCGATGTAGGTCTGTGTACTGGAGACGCCGTCGATCGATCGGATCTCGCCCGCTGCGATATCTTTGACATCGGCGGGTGAGTCGACATCAATCACGGCGATGAGATCGATATCGCCGGCGACGATGTGTGCTCGTTCGACACCGTCGATTTTGGCGATCGCTTCTTCGAGTCTATCCGCCTCGCTCGTGTGCGCTTTGACCATGATGTATGCTCGGACCATCGTTATGCACCTCCAGCAGCCGCGCGGTTGGTCTCACCGACAACGATCTGTCTGATTTCATCGACTTTCTCCGAGTCGGCGAGTACCACGATACTGTCTCCGACTTCGAGTGCGTCGTCCGACGTCGGGAGCCGGAGCGACTCGCCCTCTTTTCCATATGCAAGCAGACGGGACTCACCCGGCAGTTCGAGTTCGCTTAGCGTGTAATCTCGCATCGGTGACGCGTCAGTGATCGAGAACTCGACAATCTGGAGATTCTGTTCGATGTCGGCGATCGCACGGATGTTCCCGCCAGTCAGTGCGTTTTTCGCGATGATCGCACCGAGTCGCTCAGGGAAGACGAGCTGGTCGATCTCTTCGACATACTTTTTGTAGATCTCTTCTCTGTAATCCTCGTCGATGCGCATCACTGTCCGACAGCCGTACTTGTTGGCGATCGCACAGGCCGCGTAGTTGGCGTTGATATCACCAGTCAAAGCACCAACTGCGTCTGTCTCTTCGGTTCCTGCTTCCAGCAACACATCCTCGGTTGCACCGTCTCCGTGGATCACCTCGAACCCCTCACCTCTGGCCCGTGTCACCGCCTGTTCGTCAGTATCGATGATGACCACCTCGTGGTCGCTTCCTCGAATGGCGCGTGCAGTCCGCAACCCCACGCGTCCCGCTCCGAGAATGATGAATCGCATATGCTACCGTAGGTCAAGGAGGGGAATAAAGCTATCCCGGCCTGGGGGAACACTTTTGCTATGTCACGACATATCAAGTGACACGATGGTACGGGCCTTCATCATGGTCAAAACAACTGCTGGGGAGTCGGCGACAGTGTGTGACCAGATCAAAGAAGCGGAGTCAGTGCTTGAAGCCCACGTTGTCGCCGGACAGTACGACATCATTGTCGAAGCGGCGGGGGAGGAGGTGTACGAGATCATTCACAAGGTCGCGACCGATCTGACCGAACTCGAGGGTGTTGTCGATACGCGAACCTACATCTGTCTGGAGTAACTGCCGGATCGCGATATGTTTAGATCGCGGTATCGTATTCGTCTTCGAACTCCCGCTCAGAGCGGTACATTTCGACGAACTCCTCGGTGTCGAACGCTTCTAGCTGTTGTTCGAACTCTGTGGCTGGCGTTCCCTCGGCGTGACTCACCGCGTGTTCCATCAACTCGATAATGAGCTCGACGACCTCGTGGTGGAGTTCGCGTGCGTCAAATGTTGTCATCCAGACGAGTCCGTAGCCCACCTCGCCGTCACCGGAGAGATCGGCGCTCGTAACGTCTTCCGGGTACTCCTCACGGACCATCGCCATCACGTGGGCTGTACTGAACTGCTCGAACTCGTCGTCAGTGGTGATCGTCTCCCGCAGCGTCTCGACGAGAAATTCGGGGATAAACCGTCCAAGCGGGTGGATATCCATCACGACTGCATTGGTTTCCCCATTCTCACACTCGTACTCGCGCATGCCGAGATCGAGGCTGTGGGGGTGGACCGCCTCACCACAGGGTGCGACCAACTCGTCGTCAGTGTCTCCGGGGACACGCGGTTCGGGCATACTATCGATTCGGGACGAAGAATAATATCCGTGTCGACACAGCTACGGCCAGTCGTCGCGGCCGTCGTCTTCGATCTGTGTTGCCTTCTCTTCGGGTGCAAGCTCCCAGTCAGCCGCGTCGGCGGCAGTTTCGACGTGGACGTACTCCCAGCCAGTCTCGCCGGCCAGCTTCTCATCCTCGTCGGTCGTGCCGACGAAGACGTACCGCTCGCTTTCGAACTGGTCTTTGATGTTTTCGAGACTCTCCTCACGACTCCGCGGGCCGGAGAAGAAATCCTGTCTGATCCGGTGCTTTCGTGTGAAATTCGTCACGACGTAGGTCGGTTTTTCGGAGATGACACCCACATAGTTCGTCCACTGGCGCGCGTCGGTAAACACCGAATCCGGTGCGCGGAGCTCTTTGAGTGCCTCCAGCTCGAACGCGAGTGTCATATCGCCACTGCCGCCATCCATACCCGGAGTTCGGCGACGAGTGGAAAAAAGACCGTCGGTCCTTCGCTGGTTCTGGAAATGAGTGTACTGCGCGAGTGTGCTGTCATTTCGCCGTCCACTGAACAGCCAGTTCGGTAGACCGCAAGAGGGTCCCTCGATTACCTGAACACCACAAGCAGAAAGAACCCTCGGCCGAGGAGCAAAAAAAAACGACTTGGCTCAACTAACTTGGTTGAGCCAAGTTAGTTCAGATTAGTTAGGTGTTGGATGGATGTTACCTGTCGTATATATTTGGCGGTCGGTAGCTCCCAACTGTTTCAGGTGTCTGGCCGTCAGAACTGCTCTTGCTGTGCTTACAGCGAAAACAAAAACGCCTCAGTTCGCCTTGGGTGGCGATTCGAGTTTCTCGATGTCGATCTGTTCCTCCAGTAGTAGCTCTTTTTGCTCGCCGATATCACGCTGCTCTCGGATGAGCTGTTTCAGCGTGGACTGCTGTGAGAGATCGCCGATCAGCACACCACCGATGAGTTTGCCGTCTTTGAACGCGAGGCGTCGCCACTCGGTGTCGGAGTACTTCTGTTCGACAGTCTCGTCGCCGATCGTCGGATGGCCAAAGGAGAGGAATGGGAAATCGAAGTGCGTAATCGAGTACGAGGAGACCCACTCGAAGGTTTCGACAGGCCCGTCTGCCACCATGTTCTTCCCGGCGACCGCACCCTGTTCTTTCGCCGAGCCCCACGCGCCGTTCTGTGTCCGGTCTTCGAGGATAACATCGTAAAACTGGGTGATATCACCCGCTGCGTAGATGTTGTCGACGTTCGTCTGCATGTGTTCGTCGACGATCACTCCGTTATCGCAGTCGACGCCACTGCCCTGGAGCCACTCGGTGTTGAAATTCAGCCCGATCGCCACACCACACCAGTCGGCGTCGAACCGCTCGCCGTTAGGGTCGACTGCCGTCTCGACGTGACCCTCGTCGTCGACCTCGAACTGATCAACACCCGAGTCGAATACAGGTTTGACGCCCTTTGCTTCGAGTGCGTCGTGGAGGATATCCGCGCCTTCTTTCGACAGTGCGTACCGCCACCAGCACTCCCCGCGCATCAGATAGTGAGCATCGAGTCCCTGTGCCGCGCAGATGGCTGCCAGATCGATACCGAGCAACCCTGCGCCGACGACCACGCCCGTCTCTGCTTTCTCGGCGTGTTCTCTGATGGCGCGTGCATCCTGAAACGTCCAGAAATGATGGATGCCATCCGCATCAGAGTTGTCGACAGGCAGCTGCGTCGGTGTCCCGCCCGTCGCAATCAGTAGTTTATCGTACTCGTAGCTATCCCCCGCGTGTGTATGGACCGTCTGTTCCTCGGCATCCACGCGCTCGACGTGCGTATTCAACTGGAGATCGATATCGCGCTCTTCGTACCACTCTGGCTCGTGGATCGAGATCGGTGCTTCCGGAAGTTTCCCCTTGGCAAACTCTTTGATCAGGATACGATTGTACAGTGCTTCCCCCTCGTCTGTGATGACTGTGATCTCAGCCTCGGGATCCTCCTCCCTGATGGTTTCAGCGGCTGAACTCCCCGAAATACCGTCGCCTACGATTAAGTGCGACGTGGTCATATATCGGTAGTTACAGGCCGGGCTTAATGTGGGTTGCTATTCGTGTAGTCCTTGCTGTCATATCGAGCATAACTGCCCGTGTGTGTGGATAGTCTATTCAAATATGGTATTCTTCTCAGTATTGTACAACAATCGGAATAATTTTGTGTGAGTATCCTGCTCATGGCGCCGCGACCTGACGACGCACAGACCTGTTGCCAACGGAACGTGTGATCACGCCCCTGTAACGATTCTGTGCTTCGACAAGCAGTTCGCTGTCTCGGTCGTATCCTGCCTTTCATACTACTTGCGGGCAAATGCTTGGGTAATGAAAATCCGACAGAACGTCCGTCACTGGGCTGCGAAACAAGCACTCACGATGCCGGTCATCGGCGAGCAGGTCGAAAAGCGACTCGTCGATATGCACACCGACATCTTTCTCGAACGGGCCGAGGAAGCTCACCGCAAGGACCGTCGCGCACATCTTGACGATTTCTTCGCAGCGACGATGACGACGTACGTGACAGCGCTGGAGAATGGGTTGCCCGAGGCCGACGCCCGTGAGATCACGCATATTCAGGCAAACTTCGACTTTTATAACCACGGCTGGACGGAGATGATGGAGTTCCCTGCCGACGAGCTCGGCGAACACTACGAACGATACGCCAGCTTTTTCGAGCGCTACGACATCTCGATCGACGACCCGCTCGGCGAGTTCCGACCGCCGGGAGGAATTGCAGACGCGCCCGCGACACCCGAAAAACTCGACGAACCCGAACACCCCTACGCCGAGGGTGGCTTCGCGGACGATGTCTACGTCGAAGGGCCGGGTGGAGAACTCACCGTCGGCGGTCAGGAGGAACCGGAAGCTCTCGATCCAACGGAGGTACTCGACGTGGACGAAGAGCCAAAACACGACTGATAGTAACTGTTTTGATTCTTTACTGTTAGTCCGAGACAAGACGGCGATCAAAACGCGTGAAAGACCGATAGTTGGAACCTGACCACCAAAATAATCATTATGAGTGTCGTCGCGTTGATTTCAGCCGTTTGTCATCTGGGATCGTACTTAATCGGGTCGCCTGTATCGCCCGATTCATCGGCATCTCCCGAATCGTCGAAGAGTTCGTCTTTGAGATACGAAATGCCGCCAGCCTGCATGATATTGAACGCTTTCATCAGATCGGTGCGTGAGATGATACCGACCAAATCGCCATCGGCAGTAACCACTGGGAGGCGCCCGATCTCGTTCTGTTGAATCCGTTCGAATGCATCCATCGCGTCTGCGGACGGAGAGACAGTCAGGACTGGCCGTGTCATAATATCCTCGATACGGAAGGCGTCACGCTCTGTGGTCTTGATCTCTCTCGCATCTGTAAGGGTCACCACTCCGACCACCTCTCCGTGGTCGACGACCGGGTATCCGGTGTGACGCTCCTGTAACATCCGCTCCATGAGTTCGTTTACGGTCGTCTCGGGGGCGACAACCTGCAACGCTTCACGGTGAGTCATCACTTCCCCAACGGTGACGCCCTCGAACGCAGCCCTGATGGTTGTCTGCTGTGCTTCTCCGGCAGCAGCAATGTAGATGAAAAAGGCGAGCAAGAGCAAAACCACATTAAATGTGAGGAGCCCGAACAGTCCCAACAGTACAGCGAAGAATTTGCCCACGTCAGCCGCTAGCTGTGTCGCTTCGGCGTGGGGTCGGCGTCGGGCGAGTATCGCACGGAGGACTCGTCCGCCGTCCATCGGGAACGCAGGTAACATATTGAAACCCGCAAGGAATACGTTGAGGACCGCAAGGTAACTCAGGACGAACCGAACCGAGTCGATCTCCGGTGGCGTGAGCAGAAAGCCCAGATAACAGACGGCGCCCACACCGATGCTGACGATCGGTCCAGCGATGGCGATCCAGAACTCGTGACGCCAGTCCTCTGGCATGGCCGTGAAATTGGCGAGCCCGCCGAGCAGCCAGAGCGTGATCGACTCGATCTCGTATTCGTATCGGAGCGCGACCAGCGAATGGCCAATCTCGTGGAGCAATACGCCAGCAAACAGACCGACTGCGGCGACGAAGCCAAGAATCCACGGTCGCCACGTCCCTTCGAGTGCTGTCGGCTCGATCTCTGCGCCGAACGCGGTGTTGAGCAGTTCCGCGAGCAGCACGATATCCCAGCCGATAATGGCCGCAAAGACGGGCAGAATGATCAGAAACGTCCAGTGAAACCTGATCGGAATGCCAAACGCAGTGGCGATCTTGATCCCGCGCACAGTGGTTCTACGCCTTTGAGACAGAATACAGTATCGCCGGTCAGTTTTTCTCTGGCGTTCGATGCGCTGAACTACTCGATACTGTCGCGGACTTTGACAGCCATCCCGGTCTCGAAATCGAGCATCCCGTCGCCGGAAAGCTCCGCCCGACCGACCGCGAGCAGCGAGCCGTCGGTGTGTTCGACCAGCACTTCGTCACGCGGTCGAATGGCGCTGTCTGCTTCGGTGACGAACTTTGCGAAGGCGTTTCGCCCGTCCCGGATGTAGGGTTCGCTCTCGTCGCCGACGACGACTCGATAGGCTGGACTGTCGAGTGTCTCCTGTAGCCGTTTTCCGCCGGTGGTGCCAAGTCGGAGCCTGCCGTCGGTCTCGTAGGTTCCGATCCGACCCGACTCGCTGTGGATCTGCCGTGGCCGCCCGGAGCTTGTCCGGGTCACCGAAAACTCTCCTGACTCCGGAAAGAGGCCGCTGCCGGCACCCGCGCCGAACTGGTACTCGGCGACGCGTCGTAACCCCTCGATATCGTCGGTCATCCTTCGAGTGGCTCGATCAACTCGACAACGTGGCCGTCGGGGTCTTCGACGAACGCAACCCTGGCACCGGCCGCCGGCTGGTCAGTAGGTTCTTTGACGATCCCGTGGTGATCGATCTCCGCGACGGCGTCGTCAACGTCGTCGACTTTCACCGCGAGGTGGTCCCAGGCCGTGCCAGTCTCGAACTCGGTTTCACCCTCGGTATCGGACAGCTGAAGCTCGAACCCGTTCTCGTCCGCAACGTAGACATTTCTGGTATCGCCAGCAGTGAACTCCCAGGAGTCTTCGAAGTCGAGCTCTGTTTTGTACCATTCTGCGATCCGGTCGGCATCCGAGACGTTCAGACAGACGTGCAGTGTGCTCATACTGGCGATGGGACTGCCGCTGATATAAGCACAGCGACTATGAGTACTCGACGGGCAAGCACAGCGACGATGGTTACTCGACAGTCGGCTGGGTAGACTCGCTTGGGACTGTCTCTACACCGGAGAACTCGAACTGTGCGCCACCGCTTTCAGATTCGGTCACGGTGAGCTTCCAGCCGTGAGCCGTTGCCAGACTCGCCACAATCGCCAGTCCGAGTCCGGTGCCGTCGCTTCCTTCGGTGTAGCCGGCTTCGAGCACTGCCCTACGGTTTTCAGGTGTGATCCCATCCCCATCGTCTGCAATATAAAAGCCGTCGCCAGATGCGAGTGCCTCGACGCGAACTGTTGGATCCGGGCCGGCGTACTGGACCGCGTTCCGGAACAGGTTCTCGAAAATCCGCGTCAGCCGCTGTCGGTCAGCCCTGATGACCAGTTGTGTATTGACGACGAGCGAGCTATCGCCGGTATCCACAAGCGACCATGCATCCATCGCGACAGTCTCTAGCGGTACCTGCTCAACCTCGCTGATGGTGTGGCCTTCGCGTGCGAGTGCGAGCATATCGTTGATGATCTGTTTCATCCGGTCGTGCGCTTCCTGAACACGCGTGAGGTGATTTGCAAGCTCCTGATCATCGAGTTGCTCTTTGACTGCGTTCGTCCGGCCAATGGCAACGTCGAGTGGGTTCCGAAGATCGTGGGAGAGAAGCCCGGCGAACTTGTCCAGCTGTTCGTTCTCCGCTTCGAGTGTTCTCTGTCGCTCCTGTTGGTTGGTCACATCGTCGAAGAGCACGACCCACTTCCGTGGTGGTCGTGGCTCCTTCCCGGCCGGGTAGGGACGGATTTCGTAGTGGCTGGTTCCCGTTCCCGTCTCGATCGAGACGACTCGCTGGGATCGCTCTGTGATCGCTTCGTGCGCGTCGGGAAACGATTCGAGCACATCCTCGATCGATTTTCCCTCGATATCACTCTGGAACAACGACCGGAACGGAACGTTCGCGACCAGCACAGTGTCGTCGTGGTCCAACACCACGAGCGGATCCTCAAAGGCGTTGACCAGACTCTCGTGGTCGATTGCAGGCTGGCTTTTTGTCTCAGTTCTGGCCATCCAGAAGCCGATTCCGGCAGCGATGACAAGCAACGCGAGAATAAACACTGTCCCATACCAGACTAACGGCGCGTCCTGGGGACCAAACTGCAACAGCACGCTTCCCACCCACCCGAAATAATTCATTACCAGTAGTTGGCGACACAGACTCATATATGTTGCAGCAATCCAGTTTGGTGTGTTACATCCCCACAGGCTGTTTTTCGCGCGCATCGCAGTGTTTACACGACGAGCTATCGTTAGAGGGAGTATGCCGATTAACCGATCCGACGCGGGAGAGCTTCGACCGCTTTCGTTTCGTGAACCAGCGGAGGTACTGGACGAGGAGAAACTGTACACCATCTACGAGATCGCCCGACTGCTGCAGGGGGTCGACGTCGATGCAGAGCTCGATGTCGAAACCGAAAACGTCCTGCTTGACTGGGCGATTCCATGGATGATGAAATACGCAGATCGGTTCGTCTTTGCCGAGCCGACTGACGACACCGAACCCGGCTACTACGGACTCGCATGACGCTTCTGGTCGTCGGTGCAGACCGCGTGGATGCCGGCAAGACGACGTTCTCGACGGGGCTGGTGGCGAAAACGTCGGCGGTCGGCTTCAAACCGCGGGCAGGAAACGACTACTGGTTTCACCACGACGATTACCGGGAGGCAGTCTCTGCTGGCGGGCTCTACGGCAAGGACGCCCGACGGCTGGCAGCCGCGAGTCCCGGCAGTCTTGGGCCGACAGATATCAACCCGATCCACCGGCTGTGGCGACCCGACCCGGGTAACGGAAATGGCCTGCTCGGACAGGAGGGGAGACAGTTCGTCCTCGACCGTGTCGGTGAGCAGTACATCGTGAATGCGGATGCCGAGATTCCGGAGGGCTGTCAGGAGAACCTGCCACTCGATGATGCGATCGCCGTCGAGTCCGTCGAACAGCTCAATCACCTGACCAGCGAGTATCACATGCAGGCGCTTGCGGAACTATCTCAGACAATCGAACGGACCGACCGAGCAGTTGTGGAATCCTACGGCAACGTTGCCCGCCCGATTCAGGGGATTGATCCCGACGCCGTAGCTGTCGTCGAACCAGGCAAGGTACGGATCGTCGACGGCTCCCGGTTTCTGCAGTGTTGCCAGATCGCGACCGGGAGTGAGGGTGCCGTCCACGGACAGCTCGAAGAGCGTGTCTCCTCGGTGCTCGATCTTCTCGATCCCGAGGCCGTCCTCTCCTTGCCAGCACTCGACAGTGAAAGACGGAAATCGACGGAGTCGGTCGCGACCGCGTACGAACCCGCCTATCAAAAACTGATCAAAACGGCTGGCTGGTAATCACCGTCTCTTTGCTGACTACTGATCACCGAATCTGGGCAGCCTGCACGGCGAGTTCGATATCCTGCCGTGGATTCGTCGTCACACTCGGACCGTGTCCAGTGTGCATCTCCTGGAGATCGTCGCCGACGGTGTCGAGCAGCTTCTGAATGCTCTGAACCAGCAGCGCTCGATCCCCTTCTGCGAGATCGGTCCGGCCAAAGCCCCCGTTTGCGAAGACAAGATCGCCAGCAAACAATACCCCGCTCGCGGCCGCGTACAGACAGATGTGGTCGTTTTTGTGTCCTGGGGTGTGGACCGCCTCGTAGGAATCGTCGCCAAGCGTGAGCGATTCGCCGTCCGCAATCTCGTGGTCGACGAGCTCGTGGTTCGGATCATACCCCCAGATATCCACGTCGAAGGTGGTTTTGACCTCTTCAACGTTGCCGATGTGGTCTGGATGCGTATGCGTCAACACGACTGCATCGAGCTCGGTCGTGTGCTTTTTAATCTCTGAGACAACGTCAAACTGTGCGCCCGCGTCGACCAGTACCGTGCGCTCGCCGCCGACGAGAAAAACGTTACTCGTCATTCCAGGTTGGCCGGCCGCGAGATTCTGGATCATAGCAGATGGTAGGAGTGCCCGGGGTTTGGGTATACCGATTTTCTCCCATAAGGCTATGTATATCGAGGCAGAATACCCCGAGCAGATGGCAGACTCGGATCCCGTCCTGTTAATCGTCGAGGATGAACCCGACGTTGCGGAGACGTACTACCTGTGGCTCGAAAGCAGCTACGAGGTTCGAACCGCCCAGAACGGTGACGAAGGCATCGAGCAGTTAGACGAGACAATCGATGTCGTGTTGTTGGACAGGATGATGCCAGGACTCTCTGGCGATGAGGTACTCGCAGAGATCCGGACCCAGGAACTCGACTGTCGCGTCGCGATGGTGACTGCAGTCGAGCCGGATTTCGACATACTCGAGATGGGGTTCGATGCATATCTTTCAAAACCCGTCAAAAGCGACGAACTCCAGAACACTGTCTCGAACCTCCTCGAACGCTCACAGTATGATGCACTTTTGCAGGAGTACTACGCACTGGTGGAAAAACGAGCAACGCTCGAAGCGACCAAAAACCAGGCCGAACTCGACGGCCATGAAGAGTACGCCGAGCTGAGAGACCGTATCGAACGGCTCCGGGGAGAGCTCTCGGAAACACTTGGCGGGATTCAGGATGACGACGATTTCATTGCGACGATTCGTGATATCGGAGACGATAGTTAATATGTACGATCTTTCCGGTGGTCTGGGCGAAAACAGCGCTGTTCAGCCTGGGACAAATATTCTCATTTCTGGCTCTGATGAAACAAGCCGCAACTGTATCCTGGAGACGCTCGCCGACGGAATGCAAAACGGCGAGGGTGCTGTCGTAGTCACAACTGACTCCTCGGCCACAGCGATTCTCGAGGCACTGGAGCAACGGGGGGCGTTCGATTCACAGTTGCTAACTATCGTCGACTGTTCCGGTGGCGAAACACGCGACTGGAAAGCAGCGGATACCGACACCGCGACAGACGATCGATCCACAGCGGATACCACCGGAACAGACGAGCGAACGACGCTGGCTGACGGTGTGTTCGTCTACCGGGCCGCCGCGCCGACGGAGCTAACCGCAATCGGTGTCGGCGTCGTCGAATGCTTCGACCAACTCTCACAGCGTGGCGTCGACCGCTGTCGAGTTGGTCTGCTCTCGCTCTCGACAATGCTCGAACAGCGAAATGAATCCGAGATATTCAAGTTCAGCCATGTAGTCTCCTCACGACTCGACTCGGCCGGGTTTCTCGGGCTGTTCGCGATCAACGACGACGAAGCTGACACACACTCCTACCAGATCATCCGTGAAGCGTTCGACGAGACAGTTGAGCTCTAGGGGTCCATCCGTGGGTCGCCCGTTCGCTTCGTTTGATACTCCCGAACCCAGTCGACGAGCCAGCTGACCGGTCGATCGATCGGTGCACGCAACCGCTTGCCGATCGCACCGAGATACCCTTCCTTTCGTTTCGGGCTCGTCAACCAGATCGCCCCGCCAACGCTCACCATCGCGAGCAGGATGCCAAAGATGACATCAATTCCCCAGTGGATGCCCAGATACATCGTCGAAATAACGACAGAGATGGCGAGAATCGAAGAGACCGGAACCCAGAGCAAATACTTTTTGCGAGTCCGAAAAGCAAGCAGTGCAACAGTCACAGCAAGCGAAGTGTGCAATGACGGGAAGACGTTGACGTTTGCGTTGAACTCCTGGGTGAGCAGGTGTGACTCCGGCCAGTGGAGATATAGAATCTGATCGACAACATCTGGCATCACGTTTCGTGGGCCGTAGGCGATAAACAGCATGTAACAGATCACACCGATCGTGTAATTGAGCGTGTACGCAAGCGTGATCTCACGGACTGGTCGGCTGTCACTAAGCACGAAGTAGGCGACCACCGGAAAGACGAGCAGGAAGATGTAGCCGTAGATGTAGGTGTAGGAAAAATAGATATCGGCGAGTGGGTGTGAGTAACCCTGGAGCCAGGCGACAAAGTACCCCTCGTAAGCGAAGATGGTGTCGGTTATCTGCCAGCCGACTACCCACGACAGTGTCGGTCCGATATCACGCAGCACCGAGTTGAGCGCAAGCACACCACCGAGCAACACCAGATACGGAAACACGGCCACGAACCGGTCGAGCGCCCTATTTCGAAACTCCCAGAGCCGGTCGAGGCCCACGATTGTGATCAGTCCAAGTACTGTAAGCAGGGAGACGACCACCGCGACCTGTGGGAGTAGTGGAATCATAGAATGCGTAGTGTTCCGTCTTCGTCGAACTGGAACCCGTACTCTCTGAACGCTTCCTGTGCCCTGTCGATGTCGACCTCGCCATCAGTGCCGAGAAACGGCACCACAGGATCGGTCCCGTCGAATCGGAACTCCTCTGGCCCCCACACCGTCCCGTCGAGTGGATGGGCCGCTGGCGTGCCGTGCCCGCCGAAGATGTCGTCGACAACGTACTGTTTGTCGACCAGTCTGGCAAGCAGTCGCCGGAAGTACGGGTTGCTAAACGGCTCGGCCGCAGTGTTGAACCCGATATGGTACGGTGATGGCGAGTGCTCGACCAGCATCGAGACGGCCGGTTCTTCTGCAATCGCCTGGAGTACCTCTTCTCGTGGATCGACACTCGTCGCCGTTCCATCCAGATCGTCTTGGTTGACAAGCTCTACTGCAGATTCGTTTCCCGGCACCATTCGGAGCTCAAGCAGATCGAACGGCACACCGCTTGTAAACCGGTCCGGAATCTCGGTCAGCGAATCGCCACCGCGATAGAGGAAATGCTGTTCGAACGGTACGAATGTCACCTCGTCGTCAGCGGAGACGTCCGCTATCTCTAGCGGGCCACTGCCGACGGGATCGTCGTTTTCCCACACCAGCGCCTCCGTGACGTTGCTCGACCCCTGGATCCCCGAGACGCTTGCGACTCCAGTCTTCTCGCTCCAGATATGCTCCGGGAAGATCGGTGTCACGAGCGTCTGCATTGCAACTTCCTCACTTTCTGTCTCGACTGTGAGCCTGACTGTTTCGTCGTCGACAGCCTGTGTATCAGAGACGAGTACGCTCCAGGCCCGGAACAGCGGCGCTGGAACAGGTTGTGAAAGCTCACCCAGTGACGTATCCGAGAGAAAATCGAATGTAAACGCGACATCGCTCGCTGTGAGCGAGACTCCATCGTGCCAGAGCTGTCCGGGACGCAGCGAGACGGTGAGTGTTGCGTTGTCGTCACCTTCTTCGAACTCCCAGCTTCTGGCCAGCCAGGGAACCAGCTCGTCTTCGATCCGTCGCAGCAGTGGGTCGTACAGCAGATCGGTAAACGGTTCTGTCTGTCTGAACTCGACGGCAAGTGGGTTCAGATTCTGTGAAACCCGCGCATCGATGGCCGCGAGCTTGAGTGGCAGTTCCTCGTCGTCGGTCACGGCCTCTGCTCGTTCGAGCCCCAGATACGACAGCGGCTGTCGGATTCCATGCGCTTCCCACCCGGTAAACCGGTCAGTCCGAATCGCACGTATCTCCTCGGGATATCCGATTGTCGTAAACGGCTGGTTTTTGACGATACTCTCTGTGAGTGCCGTGACGGCTTTCACCCGGCTCTCGCCGGCTGTCCGTCGTTGTCGATCAATATTTTCCTCAGTCGCGATATTTGCGAACCCGTACGGGTTCTGCCACCCCGACTCGCCGGCAAAAGACGAGTGGAGCAACCCATAATACTCGTTGGGATCGGCGACTGCTGGCAACCGTGCGACGAACAGCTCGAAATTACGGTTCAAAAGCACCTCTCGCAGGAGCTCGGTCTCGGGCAAAATGTTCAACGTTGCACTGACTCCGGCATCTTCGAGATTCGAGACGAGATGTCTGGCGATCAGCGTCGCCCGACGATCCGAGTCTGCTGGTGGGGCAGTGACTGTCAGTGAGACTGTCTCCGGTGAACTCCGGTTGACGATGCTCCTAACTCGCTGGACACAGCCACTTGATGCTCCAAGCGACGCTGCTGCAGCACCGCCGAGCAGCTGGCGTCTGGTTATTTTTGGGGAGTCTGCTGTGGCTCTGTCCATTGCACTGTGTATCTTTATTTAACTCTTCGAGCTGTACATAAATTTGCTGATTACACGCTCTCTTTTGAGTATTCGGGGAATACTGCATCGAGTATTGCCCGACAATCGTGCCGGACGGGATCCGTCGCTGGCGATCCAATCTCTTGTTCGTACTGTTTGATCGCTTCGGTAGCCGCGCTCGAATCGAGATTCTGTGTGTTCAACAGCCCGGCATCGACAGTCGCGCCCGAAATCGGTTCGGCCAGCTGCTCGTACAGTCTGGCGTACGCTGCCGGGGCTGGCAGCTGAAAGGAGTCGTATCCGCCGACGTGTGTCTGCCCTGCGACGTGACACAGCGCAAGCGAGTCCGGCTGTGTGCCGTGTAAGAGTGCGGCAGTGACCCCCGAGTACGCCGGGTGGGCAAGCGCCCCTTGGCCCTCGACGAACACGATATCGTGATCGGCCACACGTTCAACGAGCTGTTCGGCAGCACCGGCGGCGAAATCCGAGATCACCCGGTCGACCGCGATCCCCCAGCCCGCGATCAGTATCCCTGTCTGGCCTGTCGGGACCACACAGGCGTCCAGTCCCTCCTCGCGCGCTGTGTCCCGTAGTTCGAAAGCACTGGTCATCTTCCCCGACGAACAGTCTGTGCCCACCGTCAGCACCACATGTGCGTCGACGTCGCCGGCCGTGCCGGCTGCCACACCGATGTCGTCTGGTGGCTCTCGAACGTCCTGCAGCTCCCCGCCGTGTTCTTTGGCGAGTGCAACGAACTCCTCGTCTTCCGAAAGCAGATAGTGCAGTCCCGCGGTGACAGTACAGCCGCGTTCGAGCGCACTACGCACATCCGGTCGCCAGGACTCCTCGAAGCCACCACCGATCGGCGCGACGCCGATCACGAGCGCGTCACACTGCGGAACGTCTTGCATGCGCTCGACGATCGGTGCATCTTGTACGTCGGAAAGAAAATCGCTCACACGCGCGCCAGCCCGGGACTGATCGATCACGGCGACGACGTCGTGTTCGCTGTATCTGAGGATCCCAACGGCAGTTTTGGCCCGGCCGGGGAAGTTCTCGTGTGCCAGAATGGCGACCCGCATACCTGACTAGGCGAGACTCTGGCGGTTAAAATCCTCGCTAGATGACGCGAAGCTGAACGGTCCAGAACTGCTCCCAGGCAGAGCGCAGCGCTTTCTCTGGTTTGCCAGTCGCATCGACCGCGCTCGTCTCCGCGGCCAGATGCATAAACTCACCCAGCACGGAGCGTTCACCGACGACGTACAGCGGATCGGCTTCGCGCTCTTCGAGTGCGGCCTGACAGCGGTCAAGATGCTCGTCGATCTGTTCGTTCCGGAGTCGCTCGAACCGTGCCTGAGAGAACCCTCCTTTCGAGTGCTGACTTTTCAACTCGCTGTCGAAGCCGTGGAAGGACACTCGCTCGTCACCCTGGTAGGTCCCCATCGCGAACAGATCGGACCGGACGAGTGCGAGCGTATACCGGCCACGGGGCTGGAACCAGGAGCGGTCGATGGCAAACTCCTCGCCCCACTCTGTGAACGGCTCCGGTGAGACCGGGGGGCGGAGACAGGCCCCGACGAGGCCGGCGTCGTCGCTAACGACTACACAGGGAGCTGCTCTGGAGACCAGCGCTGCACGCTCGCCGAATGCCTCACGGATTTCCCGCGGTAGATCACGACCATCGTCGAGATAGGCAGTCAGTGCGCCTTCGGTGCCAGTCTCGACAGAGTCGAGACGGTTCAGAATCTCGTCGAGCCGTCCGCTATCGATGTCTATTTCGGCTCGGTAGCTCAGTCCGGTT
>SL_4KL_010_BRINEDRAFT_10000830_pt1 | contig 16471 bp, 22 predicted proteins | sample SodLak_010_BRINE_2_FD_10664 | JGI IMG/M metagenome (IMG submission 10664)
TGGAGAGGTGGCAGAGTGGTCGAATGCGGCGGACTTGAAATCCGTTGAGCCTTCACGGGCTCCGGGGGTTCGAATCCCTCCCTCTCCGCCAGATACGAAAGCGGGCCCTTCAGGGCCCGTTTTTGTATCTGGCCGTGCCCGGGGTTCGAACCCCCGGAGCCAGAAGATGGGGTTCGACCAATCGCCGGGAGGCGATTGGGACGCGGAGTGCTGTCAGAATCGGTATTCGACGCCCGCGGATACGCTGGGACTGGTGCGGAAACTTTCGAATCGGCTGCCCAGAATGGCGTCCTGTTCGGCCCGGTCGCTGGAACTGGACGCCCCGGTGGTGCCAGGCAAGCTGTCAAACGTCAGCCCCATGTCGATGGACAGCCCCAGACGGCCTTCCATACCCAAGTCCCCGTCATAACCGATGCCCACATAGCTTCTCATGTCGTCGCCGTTGAGACTCGCCAGGGGATTGAAGCCCTCAGATAACAGATTGGCCCCGTACAGCATCCCGCCGGTCATTCGCATGCCGGTGTCGTTGAACGACCAATCCACCATCGTGGAGACCGCAGTCGGGGTGCTCCCATTGAAAGCCCGGTCAGCTGCATCAGTGAGCAGCGGTTCCGGGTCAGTGGTGGAAACACCGAAGCGGATGTCCAAGCGCTCGCTCAGCCGAGCGGTGAGCTCGAGGTCAGGCTGATCCCCGGCGGCCCAGCCGGTCGCAAACGCAGGCCCCGCCACCAAAAGGCTGCCGGCAACGGTTGCGATAGCGAGGAGCGGCTTCCATGTCTTCATACCGACAGTATTGCGCATTTCCGGCACGAAACGAACCCCGCATTGTCAAATTTTAACGTTAAACGGATTGTTAGCGAGCACGGGTTCCCATTGCCGGTCTCGCTTATCAGACCGGAAAGCGCGAGAATCATCGCCAGTAGAAATGATCTGAGGGTGGAAAAACCAGTGTCATCACGCCACAACATTCTGTTTCTGTTGTTGATATTCGTCGTGGGCAGTGCCAATGGACAAAGTTTCCCATTGCCACCGGACGGCGTCGATGTCGTCGGGGAGGTGCGAACGCTGGAAGCCCGCCATGAGGACACCCTGCTCTCACTCGGACGTGAACACGGTGTTGGATTCGAGGAAATGCGGCGCGCCAATCCCGGAGTCGATACGTGGCTCCCGGGGGAGGGCACTGAAATTGTCATCCCGAACCGATTCATCCTCCCGGATGCGAAACGCGAAGGCATCGTCATCAACCTGGCGGAGATGCGGCTTTACTACTATCCCGGCGATTACAGCGACAAGGCGGGGACCGTTGAGACCTATCCCATCAGTGTGGGTCGCATGGACTGGTCGACACCTCTGGGAGTCAGCCGGATAACCGAGCGAACAGAAAACCCGCACTGGATCCCACCGCAGTCCATTCGCGAAGAGCGGGCCCGTCAGGGTCGACCACTGCCCGAGGTGGTACCGCCGGGGCCGGACAATCCGCTGGGCCGTCACCGGATACGGCTGGATATTCCCGGTGGCGCTTACCTGATCCATGGCACCAATGAGCCGCGGGGCATTGGAATGCGAGTGACCCACGGGTGCATTCGCATGTTTCCCGAGGATGTCGAGTCGCTCTTCCATCGTGTCCCCCGGGGCACACGGGTCAACATCGTCAATCAACCCGTAAAGGCGGGCTGGTCAGAGGATGGGCTTCTGGTGGAGATCCACCCGGTGCTGCCGGATGATGCCGAGAACGGCTTTGATGCTGCCGAGCCACCCACGCTGGAAGAGGCGGTGCTGGCGGTTGCAACGGCGCTTGAGCGAGGGGACGGGCGGATTGATCACCAGCGGCTGACCCGCAGCGTTCAGGAAGCGGACGGCATCCCTGAAGTCATTTCCCGGCATCCGGCCGCGGCCCGGGAGGGTCGGGAGTCACTGGTTGGACCCCTATCCGCGCTCGACTAAGACAAAAAAAGCCCCGCCGGAGCGGGGCTTTTCATGCAGAGTGAACCCTGCTTACTTGTACATCGACCGCTCGAACATGCGATCGATCTTCTCGCTGTTCTCGTCTGCCGTGTCCTGGGCGCGGCTGGCAGCCATCTCGGCACCCTCAGCCGTGAAGCGGGCAGCACTGGCTTCATCCATGGCGGCTTCGGCCATGGAACGAACCTCATCAATNTCNGCCTGCTGGGCGGCACAGCCTACCAGCAGGGCCAGAGCGGCGCTGGCTGCAGTCAGCTTGAGCAGCGTTTTCAGCGAATGACTCATTATTAAACTCCTGTTTCGATACTTATCGATTGCAATCGCATTGACCGGGGCGGCGAATTTCGCTCACCGCTCGCGTCCGACGCATGATTACGCTTCCCCCGAAACGTTTCAACCCCTCCCGCGGCTACTCAATAACCACCGGTGTACCCACGTCAACGAATTCATAGAACGCCTCGACCTGTTCATTGGTCATCGCGATGCATCCCTGAGTCCAGTGGAAACGGTCATGGATATCCGGGTCGCCGGCCCCAATCCCGTGGAAACCCAAATGGCCGCCGAGGGGACCGACCTGGGAGACGTAACCGTTGCGCTCCACGTAGGCCACGGCCTCACGGTGCTGGCTCTGATCGATGAGACCTCGCGCGAGGGCCTCGTCCAGATGGGTACGGCGGGGATAGTCAATGCCAAGAAAAATATGGAAGCGGCTCTGACGATTGATGCGGTTAATCCGGAATTCACCAAGGGGTGTTTGATGACTGCCCCGCAGCCGGACCTCTTCAAACCCGCCGCGGCCAAAAGCCACGTGGTCGAGGACCAGCAGGGACTGGTCCCCGCGCCGGACCTCGGTCACGGACTGATTGGTGTCCACATGGACCCAGATGCCGTCGTAAGCCGCCATGCCTGGGGGGGCGGCCAACATGATGCCGAGGCAAGCCAATAGCCGTATCCGGCACCATCCGCGTTTCATGAGTGCATCCCAAAGCGGTAGACGGCAGCACGATCAAAAGGCCAATCCAGCGATTCCGCACCATGGGACCACGCCAGCACCGGAATCCGCTCCCCGTAGGCTTTTTCCAGCGACGCCTCATCCATAATTTCGATCACCTCGAGTTTCACACTCAGCCGTTCCATGATCGGAATGACCCATTGCAGTGCCTCGTCACAAAGCCGACAGCCTTCCGTGGTGTAGAAATGCATGACCTTCACGCTGAGCGCCCCGTGATAACCTCTGCCCGTTCTGCAGGAAATAGTACCCCGGATAAGCAATGCCAATCAGCCCCATGGATTTGCGCCTCAGCGTGGCCCCGATGATGGACTGGACCGACCCGGCCTGCCGGTATCTGCTGCGACTGATCAGTCGGCACACCCGGCTCTATACCGAAATGGTCCCGGCCCAGGCCCTGTGGCACAACGATCCAGCCCGATTCCTCAGCGGCGATCCCTCGGAGCGCCCGGTGGCCCTTCAGTTGGGAGGAGCCGATGTGGAGCAACTGGCGTACGGGACACGGCTGGGCACCCGGTGGGGATACGATGAAATCAACCTCAATGTAGGCTGCCCCAGTGAGCGGGTCCGTTCCGGGCGGTTTGGCGCCTGCCTGATGAGGGAGCCGGCCCTGGTGGGCGATCTGGTTCGAGCCATGCGGGAAGAAACCGATCGCCCCGTGACCGTGAAATGCCGTATCGGGGTAGATCACGATGACGATTATTCGCAGCTATGCCATTTCACCGAATCGGTGCTGGCCGCCGGGGTCAGCGCGCTCATCGTTCACGCCCGCAAGGCATGGCTGAATGGCCTCTCGCCCAAGCAGAACCGCGAGATTCCGCCCCTGCGTTATGACCGCGTGGCGGCACTGAAGGCGGATTTCCCCGAGTTGCCCCTGGTCCTGAACGGCGGCATCCGCGATCTGGAGACGTGCGGCGAATGGCTGCAAACCCTGGATGGCGTCATGGTTGGCCGCGAGGCTTATCACAACCCCTGGTTACTGGCCTTCGCCGATCGCCGGATTTTCGCCGATACCAAAGCGGCGATCCCCGATCGGGTGGAAGTGGCCCGGCACTATCGGGATTACGTGGTCCGGCAGCACCGACCCGGCGTCCCCATATCCCGGTTCACTCGACATCTCAGCGGCCTTTTCCAGGGACTGCCCGGTGCCAGAGTCTGGAGACGCGCGCTCAGCGAGGGCGCCGCACGGCCAGGTGCCGGGCCGGGCGTTATCGATGATGCCCTGGCTCAATGGCAAGCGGTTATGGCACGCCGCGCCGAGGCGCCGGAAGCCGCTGCAGCCACCGCCGCCCGCTAGAGCGCGAACAAACGTCGGGCGTTCGCCGACGTTCGCATTGCCAGGGAGTGGGGGTCATCAGACCGAAGATCGGCCACCGTCTCGAGGACGTGGGGCAGGAAGGCCGGCTCATTGCGACGCTTGGGTGGTTTCTCCGGCAAGTCCGCGGGCAGGAGGAAGGGGGCGTCGGTCTCAATCATCAGCCGGTCTTCCGGAATGCTGGCGACACAGGCCCGCAGATCAGTGCCCCGACGGGTGTCACAGACCCAGCCCGTCACGCCAATATGCAGATCAAGGTCCAGGCATCGGTACAGAAAAGCCCGATCGCCGGTAAAGCAGTGCAGCACCGCCGCGCTCAGGCCGTCACGCTGCTCTTTGAGGATGGCCAGAAAATCCGATTCCGCGTCTCGATGATGCAGGAAAGCCGGCCGGTTATGCGCCGCCGCCAGGCTCAACTGGGCCTCAAATGCCCGCCGCTGGGCATCCCGGGGAGAGAAATCCCGGTTGTAGTCGAGTCCGGTCTCTCCCGCCGCCACGGCGCGGGGCATCGCAAGCAGTTCTGCCAGTTCGGCCTCGCTGTCGCCGGTCCACTCGCTGGCATGATGGGGATGGACGCCGGCGGTCGCGGACAGAACGTCCGGATACTCCGCCGCCAGTGAGAGCGCCGCCCGGGACTCCGCCAGCGTCACGCCGGTGGCGATCATGCGGTGAACACCGGCGGCCAGGGCCCGCTCAATCACCGCGCCCCGATCATCCGCGAAGCGTCTGTGGGTCAGATTGACGCCGATGTCGATAAGCTGGTTGTACTGCATGCCGCTATTCTGCTGGAATCGGATCCAACCATGAATACTCCCATCGACCATGATCGCCAGCCCATGAACTGGGTGGGCGACTGGGCCGGCCGGCGGCGAGCCCTTTCTCCAGGGCGCCTGGCAGTGATCGATGCCGACAATGATCGCTGGTTATCTTTTGCCGACCTCGATGAACGGGCCACCCGACGCGCTTACTGGCTAAGGAATCAGCACTCGGTTGGTGTGGGTGACGTGATTGCGCTGATCAGCGACAACCGTCTGGAGGCGCTGGAGCTCTTTCTCGCCTGTGGCAAGCTCGGGGCGGTACTTGCCCCCGTCAGTCATCGCCTGGCCGCGGCTGAAGCGGGTTCATTGCTAAACCGGCTTCAACCGGTCGGGGTTTTTCACGACGTCGGGCGGGCGGCTTATGTCGAGGCGCTAAGTGAGTTCGCGCCCGGTCGCCCCGCGATATTGCTTGAAGGGATGAGTACCCCGGACGGCTCCCCGTCCGAGCCGAGCCGGAACGAGGCAATCAACCAGCCACTGGCGTTGGCAGATACCGCGATGATCGTCCACACCGGCGGCAGCACCGGATTACCGAAGCTCTGCCGCATCAGCCATCGGCAGATGGTCTGGAACGCGGTGGAGCTGCTGGCGGCCAGCCCGGATGGTCTGGGCAACCGTCGGGAACTGGTGTTGTTCCCGTTTTTTCATGTGGGCGGCTGGAATACCGTGGTCCCGGTTCTGTACGGCGGCGGTTGCGTCGTGTTGCAGGCGCGGTTTGACCCCGAGGCGGCGCTGGCCTGCATTCCCNGTTACCAGGTGAACCATTTCGGCGCCGTGGAGGCCATGCTGCAGGCCATGAGCCGCTCACCGACGTTTGCCGACACCGATCTCACCAGCCTCACGGGCATCACCACCGCCGGCGGCCCCTGTGCCCCGGAGAGCATGGATCCCTTTCTCGAGCGGGGCATTCCGGTAAGCCAGGCCTACGGGCTCACCGAGGCCGGACCCTCCAATTTTGCGCGNAGCCGGGACGGCGAGAGCCTCAGCCAGCTGCGAGCGACCCACCGCCGCGTCGGAGGCGGTCTCTTCCACTGCGATTTCCGGATTGTCGCTCCGGGCTCTGATCACTCGGTGGCCGCGGGCCAACCCGGCGAACTGCAACTCCGCAGTCCTCATACCTTCGAGGGTTATGTGGACGATGAGACGGCGACCACCGAGCGCCTGACCGACGATGGCTGGGTGCGCACCGGCGACTTGGCATGCGAAGTCGACGCGCATCAGGTGGAAATCCTCGGTCGACTGGACAACGTGATCCTGAGCGGTGGCGAAAACATTGCCGCCGAGGAGTTGGAGGCGGCATTACAGGCCCACCCCCGGGTTGCCGGCGCGCTGGTGTTCGGCGTTTCGGATCCCACCTGGGGCCAGCGCCCGGTGGCCTGGGTGACCACTGCCACCGAGAGTGAATTGTCCACGGCGGAACTGTCCGCCTGGCTGCGGGAGCGGCTGGCCAGTTACAAATGCCCGGCTGCCATCCGCCTGGTGGATACGCTGCCACTCACCGGCGCGGGTAAGCTGGATCGTCGTGCCGCGCAGGCGGCCCATCTGCACAATCCTCAGGAGACAACGAAGTGACACCATCCCGGGTACTGATTATCGCCGGTTCTGATTCGGGAGGCGGTGCCGGCATTCAGGCCGACCTCAAGACCACCATGGCGCTGGGGGGATATGGCATGACGGCCATCACCGCCCTGACAGCGCAGAACACCCTTGGCGTCCAGGAGGTGATGGGGGTCCCCGAGGGCTTCATTCGGGCACAGATCAGCTCCGTGCTGACGGATCTGGGCGCCGACTGCATCAAAACCGGGATGCTCCACTCACCGACGGTGATCGATGTCGTGGCGACCTGTCTCGAGGAGATGGCGCCGACGGTGCCCCGCGTGGTGGACCCGGTCATGGTGGCCCAGAGTGGGGATCGCCTGGTCAGCGAGGAGGCCGTGGAGCGCTTGCGCAGCCGTCTTGTCCCCGGCGCCGCCCTGATGACCCCGAACGTGCCGGAGGCCGAGGCACTGCTCGGTACCCGGCTCGCGGCCCAGAAGGAGATGGAGCCGGCGGCCCAGGCACTGAGGGAACTGGGGTGCGAGGCGGTTCTTTTGAAAGGCGGTCATCTGGCCGGAGACGAGCTGGTTGACGTGCTCGCCACCGATCGGGGCTGCACCACGTTCCGACATCCCCGGATACCGACACGATGTGACCATGGCACCGGCTGCACCCTCGCATCGGCCATCGCCGAGGGGATCGGCCGCGGCCTACCCCTGGACAAGGCCGTAGCGCGGGGTCGTCATTATCTTCAGATCGCCTTGCAGCAGGCGACACCGCTGGGCAACGGCCATGGCCCGGTTCGTCATGGCCACACGGTCACGGACTTCGATCTATCCGAACCCGAGTCAGGGTAGGCATAATGACCGCATGATCCGGTTATCCGCCAAAAGCCGTTACGCAGTCAGCGCCCTTATGCATCTGGCGATGCATCGGGATGCCGGCGCGGTGCCGCTGTCTGAAGTCTCGGTGTGCCAGGGGATTTCCATGTCCTACATTGATCAGATCTTCTGGCGACTGCGGCGTGAAGGCCTGGTGGTGGGAACACCCGGTCCGGGCGGCGGTTACCGGCTCGGGCGGGAGCCCGACGTCATTTCCATTGGTGAAGTGATTCTGCTGCTGGATGGGGAAGGGCGCCGCAATGCCCCCGCCTCGGCGCTGGATGCCGCCCTCTGGGCGGAGCTCCGGCGGCGGATTGACGGATTTCTCAGTCAGATCACCCTGGCTGACTTCGTCAGCCGCCCCCAGATCCGGGACGCCATTCTGCGTCAGTACTCGGGGCGTCAATGGCGCTGTGACGTCTGTGGCACCCTGGCCACCCGCCGCCATTCCCCTGCGGAGCAGCCCCGCTCATGACCTATGTGGTGACCGAGCCCTGCATCCGTTGCCGCTACACCGACTGCGTCGAGGTGTGCCCGGTGGATTGTTTCCACGGCGGCCCCAACTTCCTGGTGATTGACCCGGTGGAATGCATCGACTGCGCCGTCTGTGTCCCGGAATGCCCGGTGGATGCCATCTATCCGGATGACGAGGTTCCTTCCGGACAGGAGCACTATCTGGAGATCAATGCCCGGCTGGCGCAGCAATGGCCCGTCATTAACCGACGGGAGGCACCGCCGCCGGATGCCGACCGCTGGGCAGACGTTCAGGACAAGGAAGCCGAACTCCAGGAATAGGCCGCGCGTCCTCCGGGCCTTCCCGGTTTAACCGGCGGGGGCGCCGCTGCCGTAGCGTCGTTCCACGTACTGCTCGACGATTTCCTTGAACTCGTCGGCAATGCGCTCTCCCTTGAGCGTCACGGTCTTCTCTCCGTCGACATACACCGGGGCGACGGGCTTTTCGCCGGTGCCCGGCAGACTGATGCCGATGTCCGCCTGGCGGCTCTCCCCGGGACCATTCACCACACAGCCCATGACCGCCAGACTCATGGACTCCACGCCGGGATAACGGCGACTCCATTCGGGCATGCGCTCACGCACGTGAGACTGGATTTCATCCGCCAGCTCCTGGAAAAACGTGCTGGTGGTTCGACCGCATCCCGGGCACGCCGCCACCAGCGGCGTAAACGAACGGATGCCCATGGTCTGAAGAATCTCCTGGGCGACGATCACTTCCTGGGTTCGATCCCCGCCGGGCTCCGGCGTCAGAGAGATCCGGATGGTGTCGCCGATCCCCTGCTGCAGTAGCACGGACAGGGCCGCTGTCGAGGCAACGATCCCCTTGGACCCCATGCCGGCCTCGGTGAGCCCGAGATGAAGCGGAAAGTCACAACGCTTTGCCAGATCACTGTAGACACTGATCAGATCCTGAACCCGGCTCATTTTGCAGGAGATGATGATCTGGTCATGTCGCAGCCCCAGCGCCTCAGCGCGCTCCGCGCTTTGTAGCGAGGATGTGATGACCGCGTCCTGCATCACCGCCTCCGGCGGCGCGGGATCGGGGCGGCGGGCGTTTTCATCCATCAGCCGCGACAGCAGATCCTGATCGAGGCTGCCCCAATTGACGCCGATCCGAATAGGGCGATCGAGATCCCGGGCAATTTCCACCACCTCGGCGAACTGCGGGTCGCGGCGACTGCCCTTGCCCACATTGCCGGGGTTGATCCGCAGTTTGCCCAGCGCACGTCCACACTCGGGCACGGCGCGCAGCAGCTTGTGGCCGTTGAAGTGGAAATCCCCCACCAGCGGCACTTCGATCCCCATGTCGTCCAGGCGTTGACGGATGCCCGGCACCGCCCGCGCGGCGTCTTCGTTATTGACCGTGATCCGCACCAGCTCCGATCCGGCTCGGGCCAGGTTCGCCACCTGAATGGCGGTTCGTATTTCATCCACCGTGTCAGTGTTGGTCATGGACTGGACCACGATGGGAGCGTCACCGCCCACCGTGACGTGACCGACTTTCACCGGCACACTAACGCGTCTCTGATATCCGGGAATCTGTTCCATCACATCGATGATAAAGGATGACGACGCCATGATCGACGTCTATAGCTGGCCGACACCCAACGGACACAAGGTCCACATCGCCCTCGAAGAACTGGGTTTGCCTTACACGGCTCACCCGATCAACATCGGTCAGGGTGANCAGTTCAGCGAAGAATTCCTGACCATCAGCCCCAACAACAAGATTCCGGCCATCATCGACAGCGAGGGACCNGGCCATCAGCCCATCTCGATCTTCGAATCCGGGGCGATCCTGCTCTACCTGACCGAAAAGGCCGGCGAGCTGATGCCGCGGGACATTCGCGGCCGTTTCGAGACCCTGGAGTGGCTCATGTTTCAGATGGGTGGGCTGGGGCCCATGCTCGGCCAGGCCCATCACTTCCGTCAGTACGCCCCCGAGCAGATCGACTACGCCGTGGACAGATATACCAATGAAGCAGCAAGGCTCTACGGGGTGATGGATCGTCGACTGGCCAAGCGTGAGTGGCTGGCCGCCGACGCCTACACCATTGCCGACATTGCCGCTTATCCGTGGATTCGGCCCCATGAAAACCAGGGGCAGAATCTGGATGACTATCCCAATCTAAAGCACTGGTATGAAACGATTTCCGCGCGCCCTGCGGTAGCCCGCGGGCTCGAAGTCCTGGCCGATGCGCGTCCGGCGGCGCTGGATGATGAAGCCCGTGAGCAGCTGTTCGGCCGCACCCAGTATCAGAAACGATGAGTGCCATCCACGAGCTGCTGACGGTCATGGCCCGGCTGAGAGACCCGGAGACGGGTTGCCCCTGGGATGTCCGGCAGACCTACGCCACCATCATTCCGCACACCCTGGAAGAAGCCTATGAACTGGCCGACGCCATCGAGCGGGGTGAGAGTGATGACATCCGGGACGAACTGGGCGACCTGCTGCTGCAGGTGGTTTTTCTGGCACGGATCGCCGAGGAAGACGGGCGCTTTGACTTTGACGGGGTAGCCGCGGGCATCCGGGATAAGCTGATCCGCCGCCATCCCCACGTCTTTGCCGATGAAGCCCCCCGCACCGAGGCGGAACAGCGACATCGCTGGGAAGCCATCAAGGCCGAGGAGCGGGCCGCCCGCGAACCGGCAGCCCCGGCTGATTGGCCGCCCAGCGTGCTGGACAACGTGCCGCTCAACCTGCCGGCGCTGACCCGGAGCCGAAAGCTCCAGTCGAAAGCCGCCCGGGTGGGGTTCGACTGGCCGGAGTCCAGTCAGGTGGTGGGCAAGATCCGTGAAGAACTGGCCGAACTGGAAGAGGCCATGGATCACCAGCCCAGGGATCAGGCCCATGTTGCCGAAGAAGTGGGCGACCTGTTGCTGGCCTGCGTCAACTTGGCTCGCAAGCTGGACGTGGACCCGGAACAGGCGCTCCGTGCCGGCAACGCCAAGTTCGAGCGCCGCTTCCGCGGTCTGGAAGCGGTTTTAAAGGAGACGGATGAGACGCCCGAGTCGGTGAACTTTGACCGCCTGGAAGCGGCCTATCAGTCAGCGAAGGTGCGGGATAGCCAAGCCTGACCACGAATACCGGGCATTGCCAGAGCCGGCGCAACATGTTGTGCTGTTGAAAGCGTACCAACCCAGTCCACATTAGAAGGAGGTCACATGAGTTTGACCGAAAAGAAGTGCACCCCGTGCCAGGGCGGCATTGATCCCATGACCCGGGAAGAGGCCGAGCGCTACCAGCTCGACGTCCCCGGCTGGGTGCTGAGCGATGACTCAACCCGTCTTACCCGTCGATTTGATACCAGCGACTTCGCCGAAGCCCAGTCCATCGCCAACAAGGCGGGGGATGTCGCTGAGCAGGAAGATCATCACCCGCAGATCCGATTCGGCTATGGGTTCTGCGAAGTGGAGATCTACACCCACGCCATCGGCGGACTCCACGAAAATGACTTCATCTACGCCGCCAAGGTCAACGAGGCGGTGGGCAGCTAACGGTTCCACTCGCCGGTGCGGCCACCACGCTTGTGGGTGAGCCGCACCGCTTCAATCTCCATTCCCCGATCCAGCGCCTTGCACATGTCATAGAGGGTCAGCAGGGCAATCTGCACGGCGGTCAGCGCTTCCATTTCCACGCCCGTGGGACCCCGCGTTTCCGCGGTGACTTCGCAGTGAACGCCCGCCGGCTCTTCCGTTGGAGTCAGCGAGACCTCCACCCGGGTCAGCGGCAATGGATGGCAGAGCGGCACCAGGTCTGCCGTGCGCTTCGCTCCCATGATGCCGGCAACCCGTGCAACACCGAGCGCATCGCCTTTACCCACATTGCCGGCGCGGAGCGCTTCAAGTGTGGCGGGTGCCATGGAAAGGCGCCCTTCGGCCACCGCCACCCGGTGGGTGTCCGGCTTGTCGCCCACATCGACCATGTGCGCTTCGCCCTCAGCATTGAGGTGGGTCAGGCGGCTCATGCGGAATCCCGAAGGGAGCGCTTGTCCCGCACCGCCAGCTGATCGTCCAGTTCGTAGACCAGCGGGTCGCCGGTGGCAATTTCCACCCCGGTGATGGCGTCGTCGGAGAGCCCCTCCAGGTGCTTGACCAGAGCGCGAAGGCTGTTGCCATGGGCGGCGATGAGCACACAGTCATGCTGCTGCAGCGCCGGGACGATGTCGGATTGGTAGAAGGGCATGACCCGGGTCAGCGTATCCTTCAGCGATTCCGTTGCCGGCAGCACCGCTGGATCGAGATTGGCATAACGGGGGTCATGCCGTGGATGACGAGGGTCATCGTCCGTCAGCGCCGGCGGGGGAGTGGCGAAGCTGCGTCGCCAGATGTGTACCTGGTCTTCCCCATACTCATCGGCGGTTTCCGATTTGTTCAACCCGGTCAATCCACCGTAGTGCCGCTCGTTCAGACGCCAGTCCTTGAGCATGGGGATCCAGATCCGACCCAGCACATCCAGGCTCATGAACGCCGTGCGAATGGCCCGGGTCAGCACCGAGGTGTAAACCACTTCGGGGGTCAGTCCCGCCGACTGCATCAACTCGCCGGCCTGGGTGGCCTCGGCGCGGCCCTCATCGCTCAGGTCAACGTCGTGCCAGCCGGTAAAGCGGTTCTCAAGGTTCCAGGTGCTCTGGCCATGGCGCAGCAGAATGAGACGTTTCATGGGTCGGATCGTCCTCTTATTGGCAGTTCAATCAGGTTGCGTAGGGTACCATTGCGCCATGAGCCCATCAGCGAAGGCCAACCGCCCACCATGGACTGGCTGCATGTTTCCATCCCTTATCAGACCCTGACGCTGCATCATGGTAAACAGGCCAGCGCGTCCTGGCCGGTGTCCACCGGGCTGGCAGGCGCCGGGGAACGGAACGGCACGGGTCAGACACCCCGGGGCTGGCACCGCATTCGCCTGCGCATCGGCGATGGACTTCCCGCGGGCAGCGTTTTCCGTGGCCGCCGGCCCACCGGCGAGATTTACGATGCCTCGCTGGCCGCGGCCTGGCCAGGCCGGGACTGGATCCTCAGCCGGATTCTCTGGCTCACCGGCACCGAGTCCGGCCATAATCGGGGCGGAACCGTGGATACGCTGCGCCGGTTCATTTACATCCACGGCACGGCGGATGAGACCAACATCGGCCGCCCGGTCTCCGCGGGATGCATCCGGATGCGCAACCCGGACGTGATCACACTCTTCGGCCATTGTTTTGCCGGCATGCCCGTTCTGATCGAGGCCGAGGCATGACACTGGGGCCGCTGATGCTGGGAATCGAGGGGCTCACGCTCCTTGGCGAGGAGCAGGAGCGGCTTCAACGCCCTGAAGTCGGTGGCGTCCTCCTGTTTTCGAGAAATTACCAAACCTCCCGGCAGCTGCAGGCACTGACCGCGGAAATCAAGGGACTGCGACGGCCCCCGCTGCTGATTGCCGTGGATCAGGAGGGTGGCCCGGTGCAGCGCTTTCGGGAGGGATTCACTCCATTGCCGTCGGCCCGCCAGCTGGTCGGCGCGCACCGGGAGGCCCCGGCTTTGGGGCTCAAAGCCGCGGAATCGGCCGGCTGGCTCATGGCTGCCGAGCTGCGGGCCCACGGCATCGATTTCAGCTTCGCCCCGGTACTTGATGTAGACCGGGGCCTCAGTCGTGTCATCGGCGAGCGGGCTTTTGGTGGAGACCCCGAGGTCATCGCTCGAATGGCTCTGGCGTGGCAACGGGGCGCGCGACAGGCCGGCATGATTTGCGTCGGCAAGCATTTCCCCGGACATGGCGGTACAGCGCCGGACTCCCATCACGAGGCCGCCATTGATGGCCGGGCGGTCGCCGATCTGATCCATGCCGATCTGCTGCCCTTTCGCCGGCTGATGGACAACGGGTTGGCCGCGATCATGATGTCCCACGTGATTTATCCCTCCCTGGATTCGCAACCGGCGGGATTCTCGACGCGCTGGATTCAATACCTGCGCCGCGAGCTCGGCTTTCAGGGGGCGGTGTTCACTGATGACCTGGGGATGGCCGCAGCGGAGTCAGCCGGCGCGCTGCCACAGCGGGTGGAAGCCGCGCTGCAGGCCGGATGCGACATGGCGGTACTGGGCAACGCCGGACGCAGCGCCGACGCCGTGCTGGGCCGCCAGCCGTCGACCCCCGCCGAGGGCGCCCTGCGTCGGGCAAGACTGCACGCAAGGGGACAAGCGCCGGACATCGAGGATCTTCAGGCCCAACCGGCTTATCAGGCCGCACGGACCCTTCTGGCTGGACTCTGAAGCCGCCGCTATACTGCGCGGTCAGCTAGCATCTGGAGACGGCGATGACACAGGGCGTAGAGCTCACCGCAGAGGAACTGGCCGGCATCATGGCGCGGGCGGAATGCCTCCACGATGCCACTGCGGTTGAACAGGCGCTGGATCGCCTGGCTCTGGGTCTCACCGATGCGCTCGCCGGCACTCGGCCTTGCTGCTGGGGGTGATGACCGGCGGGATCGTGCCTCTGGGGCGGCTGCTGGGGCGCCTGGATTTCCCGCTGGAAGTGGATTACATCCACGCAACGCGCTACCACAAAACCACCACCGGCCGAGAACTCATCTGGCTGGCGCGCCCGCAGACCCCACTGCGGAATCGCCACGTGGTGCTGGTGGATGACATCCTCGATGAGGGGCACACCTTCCGCGGTCTTCTGGCGGCCTGCGAGGAAGAGGGCGCCGCTTCGGTGCATACCGCGGTACTGGCAGACAAGCCCAACCCCGGCCGGGTGCCCGGGCTGGAGGCCAGTTTCGCCGGACTGCAGGTCCCGGAGCGCTACGTGTTTGGCGTGGGCATGGATTACAAGGGCTACCTGCGCAATCTGAACGAGATTTACGCGGCGCACCCCGACGACGAGGACTGACATGACCCTGGCGGTGATTGGCGGAACCGGGCTGTATGGGCTGGATGGCCTGCAGGACGTTGCCGAACAACGGATCCCGACCCCCTACAGCGATCAACCCGTCGCCCTCAGCCAGGGCCTGCTGAACGGCCACCCGACGCTGTTTCTCGCCCGCCATGGCACCGATCACAGCGTGCCCCCCCATCGGATCAACTACCGGGCCAACCTGTGGGCTCTGCACAAAGCCGGCGCCGACCGGATCATTGCCGTCGCCGCCGTAGGCGGCATCGCCGAGGATCTGGCTCCGGGCCGGCTCGCCTTTCCCGATCAGCTGATTGATTACACCTGGGGGCGGATCAGCAGCTTCTGCGACGATGCCGGCCAACCCGTGAACCACATCGACTTTACCGAGCCCTACAGCGCCGAGGTGCGCCAACAGCTCTGCCAGGCCGCCGAACAGGCCGGGGTGGATGCCCGCAGAAATGGCTGCTACGCCGCCACCCAGGGACCCCGGCTTGAAACCGCGGCAGAGATCCGGCGTCTGGCTGGGGATGGGTGTCAGATGGTGGGCATGACCGGCATGCCCGAGGCGGCGCTGGCGCGGGAACTTGAGCTGCCTTACGCCGCCTGTGCGGTGGTGGCTAATCGAGCCGCCGGTCTGGATGACGGAGAGGCGCTGTCCATGGTGCAGATACGCCGCAATCTGGAGACCGGCATGGCCCGGGTCGGCAGACTCCTGCAGGCCATCACGGCGCAGGCGTCACCGGCTCCACCCGAATGATCACGCCCAGTGCCGGATGATCGATGTAATGGGTCTCCGCACTCCGCATCCGACGGCTTTCCCTGAGCATCCACCGCGCTGAGTCTCGAGCGTCATCCACGAGATCAAAGCGCTCCAGGGTGTCATCATCCGGGTCCATCCGCAGATCGATTTCCGCGTGCAGAAAACGGCTGAGATACACGCGGATCATGCCCTCGGGCGAAACCTCATCGGGGTTGGCCGGCACAGCCACCGCCTGGCTCAATTCCCGCTCCCGGCCCGGCTGTTCCCAGGCGGCATGCCAATGCACCCTGAAGCCTTCCCGCATCTCGAGGCGTTGGGCCGCCGAGGCCAGCTGCAGCTCGCTACCCGGAAGTCGCTGATACCCCAGTCCTTCATCGCCGGGATCCCGCAGCGGCCAGGCGAACCGGGCCAGACGGTCCACCGCGTCAACCCGGGGGGCCTCCTGATACGCTCCCTGAATCGGAGGTTGCGTAAAAACAATGACTTCGACGCGATAGCTCGGCGGCGGGTCATCAGCGGTGAGGGGCTCATCGGCGCCGGCAGTCCCCGTCACTGAGGCGAGCAGCCAGATGAGGCCCAACACCAACCACCACTTGTTCACGGGCAATGCTCCCCGGGTCCGTTCATCACGCAGCCTCTTTGAGGGTGATTCGATCCAGGATGCGCTCAACGGCCGCCACCCGTTGTTCGGCCGTCTCAGTCTCCCGACTGAATCGAAGCCGCTCCTGCCCCTCCAGACGATACACCGAGGATTCCTCCTGAACCATTCGCACCAGAGCGGTCGGGTCCACCTGGGCCTGAGA
>SL_4KL_010_BRINEDRAFT_10000831_pt1 | contig 16451 bp, 14 predicted proteins | sample SodLak_010_BRINE_2_FD_10664 | JGI IMG/M metagenome (IMG submission 10664)
TCGAAGTCGTCGGCAAAACCGGGATGCACGGCGAGGCCATGCAGGTCAAATGCCGCATCCAAGAAGGCTCGAACAAGGGCCGTATCATCACCCGCAACGTGCTGGGGCCGATTCGCGTCGGCGACATCCTGCAGCTTCGCGAAACCCAGCGTGACGCGGATTCGATCGGAGGCCAGTAACGACAATGGTTGAAACACGAACCTGTGACTACTCAGGCGAAGCAATCGAGCCCGGCACGGGCACGATGTTCGTCAAAGCAAACGGCACCGTCCTCCACTTCAAGGACTCGAAAGCAGAAAAGAACTATCTGCTCGGCCGCGAGGCCCGAGATCTCGAGTGGACCGAAGCAGGCCGCAAGAACCGCGGCCAGCAGACTCAAGTTGACGAGTAACGACACCCCCATATGAGCAACGACGAGCGAACCTTCGTGATGGTCAAGCCCGACGGCGTCCAGCGCGGTCTGATTGGCGAAATCGTTTCGCGATTCGAACACCGCGGACTGAAACTCGTCGGTGCCAAGGCGTTGCAACTCGACGAGGAACTCGCGAGCCAACACTACGGCGAGCACCGCGACAAGCCGTTTTTTGACGGCCTCGTCGAGTTCATCACCTCCGCACCCGTGTTTGCGATGGTGTGGGAGGGCAAAGACGCCACCCGACAGGTTCGCCGCATGGTCGGCGCAACCGATCCCGGCGAGTCGGCTCCGGGCACCATCCGCGGCGACTACGGCCTCGATCTCGGCCGCAACGTGATCCACGCCTCGGATCACGCAGACGAGGGCGCAAACGAACGCGAGATCGACCTGTTCTTCGACGAAAGCGAGCTGCTCGACTACGAGCAGGCGACCGACGAGTGGCAGTACGAGTGACGAGCGCCCGACCCGTTCAATTTTTAGTGGTTCATTGATACCAAGTGGTATGTCCTCCATGCCACGAATTGGGATCTTCAGCCGACTCAAAACCGGGCTGACGCTCACCCGCGACAGTCTCTCGGTGCTCAAACACCATCCTGACCTCATGTTGTTCCCGCTGGCAGGTGGCATTGTGAGTCTCCTGTTCGGTGCGATGTTGTATCTCACCGTGTTCGTCGGTGGGCTCGTCGGCACCGGCGTCGAGTACGTCGCCTTGTTCGTGTTTTATTTCACGACGACGTTTCTGGCCTCGTTCTTTACCGCGGCACTCGTCTACTCGGTCAACGACGCCTTTCATGGGCGGAATCCGACGCTCCGCAACGGAATGGCCGCCGCGTGGGAAATGAAGGGCCCGCTTGCGGTCTGGTCGGTGATCTCGGCGATTGTTGGCGTGCTGCTCAACTCGCTCGAAAACTCCGATTCGGGGCTCGCACGGATTGCCGCCTCGTTGTTCGCACTCGGCTGGACGGTGACGACGTTCTTCATTATCCCGGTCATTGTTTTTGAGGACGTCTCGACCAAGGAGATGTTCACCAAGAGCGCGGGCGCGTTTCGTGACACGTGGGGTGAAACGTTGGGCGCAGGCTTCGGCATTGGCCTCGTCCAACTCATCGGCGGCTTGCTCGGCGTGGCGATCGTGCTCGCAATCGGTGGCGGGCTCTTCGTCGTCATGCCAGCCGTCGGCATCAGCGTCGTCGTGCTCGGCGTCATCGGTGTCGTCGTGGCCGTCTATCTCGTCGGCCAAACGATTCAGGGCATCACGAAAACCGCGCTCTACCTGTATGCGGCGGAGGGAACCGTCCCCGACGAGTTCGACAACTTCGATTTCACCACGCTCGGCGGGCGAACCGAGCAGTCGGGAACACCCGGTGGTGCGGCCTCGTCGACGATGACATCGTTTACCTGAAAAATTCGACCGAACCGTGCTGACGACTCGGTCACGCGAACAGGTCGCGTGCGACCCTCAGAGCACGCCCATCGCCGAGAGTCGTTCGGGCAGATAGGTGTCGGTCACGAAGTCGAGCCCGCGGGCTGCAAGCGCCTGTTGTTCGGCCTTTTTGCCGATTTCGAGTTGGAGTTCGATCTGTTCGGTCCAGTAGTCGGTTTGGAACCGTGGGTCGGTCAGCTCCGATTCGAGTGCGTTGATGTCGGAGTCAGCCAGTGGATCGGTCGGGAGGTCGTACTCGACGATGTCGCTTGGCTGAATACCGACGTACTTCGCTTGCGGCGTGGCGAGGTACTCCGAGAGGTGTGCGGATTTGATCGAGCCGTAGGCGACCGAGCCGTAGATGCGGTAAGACCACGGGTCGCCGTCACAAAAAACGTTGACCGGCACGTCGAGTTCGTCGTGGAGTCGTTTGGTGATTCGCCGGGTCGCGCGGGCCGGTTGACCCTTGAGGTGGACCACGAGGCAGTTGTACTGCTCGTCGAATCCGTTTTCGACGAGTCGGTCGCGCATCCCGCCAGTCTCGACACAGAGGACGAAGTCGATGTCGGCATCGAGAAACTCGATGGTGTCAGGATTGTTTGGAATCTGGTAGCCACCCTCGCCAACGTCCTTCTGGCAGTGGATTTCCCGCTCGCCGCGTCGCGTCTGCTCGCGGAGCAACAGCGGNCCCATGAGCGTCGCACCCGACTCCTCGGGGCGCATGTGGAAGTCCTCGCGGGTGACCGCCGAGACGATTTCGAGGTCTTCGATCAGCTGGTTCGACTCGTCTTGATCCGAGAAGTGCGCCTCGGTGTTGTCCCACGATTCCGATAGGTAGTACAGTTCACGCAGGGTCGACGAGCGGTCTTCTTCGAGCTGTTGGGCGAGAAACTCGATGGTGTAGACGGCTTTCAGGAGTTTTCGTGCGCCCCGAACGGAGTTGGCACTCCGTTTCGAGGTGCGGTCGCCGTACACCCAGACGCCCGACTCGGGATCGTACTCGATGTTGCTTTTCGTCCGGGTCGGCAACGTCATTTCGGGAATCTGGCCGCCGGCGAACTGGTCGTAGAAGTCCGCCGCAAGATCGATAAGCTGTTCTCTGGCTCGTTGTTCGCTGGGTTTGCTGCTCATTGGTAGGTTCAGGCGTTGACCGTCAGTTTCTCGGCATCGACGCCGTCGACGGTGATCTGGAAGTCGGCGTCGTCGCCGACGTGGTAGGTGAGTTCAGCTTCCTCGCCCGCGGGGACGGCGGGCGACCACTGGATGTACCACTCGCCGTCGAGGTCGACGACGCTCGCGTCGCCGTTGAGTTGCTGGGGTTCGACGGAGACGATTTCGGTGATTTCGGGTGTTTCGCTCCGCTCGGAGTAGTTTTCGACGGTGAGCGTCACCGTTCCGTCGCTGAACTCGCGGTCGATACAGACGTTGTTCATGATTCGGCCCATCGCCGCCTCGATGTTCGGTCGCTCGCGGCCGGTGATTTCGGCGACCTTGTCGGCCATTTCGGGCAGAATCTGGCTGAGCACGCTCTGTTTTTCCTGTCGTTTCTGCAGCGAGCGCCGCTTGTTGAGATACGACTTCAGTTCGCGAGCGGCCTCGCGGATTGCCAGCTCGATTTCGTCCTCGATTGCGGGAATGTTGGCGATTGCATCCTTCGATTCGCTCGTGAACGGAACGTTCGTCGAGGCGACGTGAATCATCAAGACCGCGGGGCCGTTCGGCAGGCCGCTGCCGCCGGGTTGGTCGAGGCCGTAGTTGCGCCAGCCGATGCGTTTGACCACGTCGGTCGAGCCACAAGCACCCTGCTGGTAGACCAAAGGAACCCGGTTGGCAAAGCGAAGCAGGTCGATTTTCCCCTCCGCTGTGAGGTCGCCGCCGTAGGCAATTCCGGCCTCGACGATGAACGGGTCGCCGCCGTGGACCTCCGCGTCGCGCGTGGCGGCCGCATAGAAGTCCGCGTTGTACTCCTTTCGCAGACCGGCTTCGACGAGTTCGGCCGTAATCGGCGAGAGACAGTCGGTCGGTGGCGCGAGGATATCCGTTTCGCGCATGGCCTCTAAGAGTTCGCTGGAGGTGTCGCGATCACCCGAAATCTCGCGAACTTTCGGGACGGCATCGGGCACCGTTCGCGAGACCGACCAGATCGCGTCAACGATGTTTTCGCGAGCGGTCTCGCCGACCGTGACGTCGTCGTAGTCGGCGGTCGCCTCACCCACGTCGTCGACCATCGCGACCAGCGCGGTGTGGGTGAGTCGGAATGTTCGATTATTGAGCGCGTCGAGTCGGCGGGCCAACCGCTCGGCAATCGCCTGCACGGTGGCATCGTCCTTTCGCGTGCTTGTCGCGTCGTCAACAAGGGTGTAGAGTGCCGGGGTGAGAAAGTCGCGGGCGGCGTCAGCGTCGGTTCCATCAGCACCGTCGGTTCCGTCCGTTTCGTCGGACGTAACCGCGCTGACGTCGGCCCCATACGCTGTGAGTTCGCCCCATGCCGCTTCGACCGCGTTCGCTCTGACGGTCGAGCCGAACGTCCGTCCCGTCTCGGTTTCAACCCCGTCAGCGACGGTGTCGACGAGTTCGACGAGCTCCGAATGGGCGGTTCGGTCGCGACTACGGAGAATGTCTTCGAGTTCGCTCGCAAACGCGTCGGTCGCGGTCTGGCCCTTGTTCGAAACCGCCTCGGTCACCCGCTCCGCGATATCGACGCTGTGGGTCGGTGTTGGCCACGAGAGTTCACGGCCGAAATGTCGGTCGCGAAACGAGTCGATGACTTTCGCGGCCGTTTTTTTACCGACGCGAGTGAACTCCTCCTGCAAAAACCCCGACACCGAGTACGACTCGGTTGCATCCAACATTTTGATGAGCGTTCCGAGTTCGACGCCGTGAGGATGCGGCCGGATTTCGCTGGTTTCGGCCGGCAGCTGGTCGGTGCCGCGCTCGAATTTGAGCGGCTCGCTGAGCCCGGGTTCGCGGAGTTCCAGCCGCGCGTGAGGGTTGACGACGGCGGTGTGTTTGATGTAGTCGTGGAGCTGTTGGCGTGCCCGCATGTTGGCCTCCATCTCCAACTCGATTCGCGTGCCGTGGGTTCGATCCCACGTCGTCGCTCGCGAGTCACGGATTTCGGGCTCGTTGGAGTCGGTGTCGATGATGAGTTCGAAGTATTCGGCCTGATCGGAGCCCTGGGTTCGACTCGTGATTTTCGCGGGTTTGCCGCTGGTGAGCTGTGAGTACAACACGGCCGCCGAAATCCCGATTCCCTGCTGGCCACGACTCTGTTCTCTGGCGTGAAACCGAGAGCCGTACAGCAGTTTGCCGAACACCTTTGGCACCTGTTCTTTCGTGATGCCGGGGCCGTTGTCCTCGATAATAAGCCGGTAGTAGTTGCCGGCTTCAGTGATTTCGACGTAGATGTCGGGGCGGATGCCGGCCTCCTCGGTCGCATCAAGGGCGTTGTCGACGGCCTCTTTGACCGCGGTCACGAGGCCGCGTGCGCCCGAGTCGAAGCCGAGCATGTGCTTGTTTTTCTCGAAGAACTCGGCGATGGAGATCTCGCGTTGGCCCCGAGCCAACTCCTCGGCAATCCCCTCGTCTGCGAGTTCCGCTTGGAATGACGTCATTCTGTGCGCTGTTGTTTCGACGGCGCAGTTAAAACCTGTTCGCCGACAGCGCCGCAGAGAGCGACGATATCGACGGTCGAAACGCGCCGTTCGATCCGTATCGAACACATCGGAGCCGCGGTGTACTGTGATAGCGAGAAATTCGTCGACACGGGCGACGCCGTCGACGACGTCGATAGGGATCAGAACTTGTTTGTCTTGTCCAGTACCAACCATCCGGCCGCAACTGACTCAATAGTTCCTGGAACTGCTACCAGTACGACTGCCCGTAGTGCGGGTGAGAGAGTCGTATCAAACGGACTCCCGACCGTAAAAATTTGAAATGCAATCATTGCGAGCATAATACGCCATGCAACCCAAATTCCAGCGCCATGGATTCTGTTCATTTCGACCGGTAAGTTGGCTCGATTTATAATAAGAACCGGCACACGGGGTGCCCGATGAAAGACAGCCTCGTGAGTACTGCCGGGAGAGCGACGCTCCTGATTGTCACCTTCGACACATCGTCGTCCCGGAGACATCGCCGTCGGAAAGATCGCTGTCGGATTGTTTCCTTCGGTTGGCAATACAAACCGCTATCTGGACGTATCCGCAATATATTTTTTATCTCTATGATTTCTGTTGTGCAAAATCTATATATCAGTCCGGTAGTTATGTTATCACATATATACATAACTATTTGAAATGAAACGCATACTAATCCTGTTCTTGTTGGCGTTTGTAGTGGGGGGCTTCGCACTTGTCGGTGGCATTGGCGGCGAGAGTGGTCAACCAGTCGGGCCAGATAACACCACCCCCGCCAGCGGTGGCGTCTTCAGCGATCCACCGTCACAGAACCCCTGGGAGACAGACGAGATTACCGTTGCCGTCGTCGAACAACCCGATGATAGAAATTATGAACCGCTGATCACCCAGGCGATAGCCTACTGGAATGCGAATATGTCGACTGTCGGTTGGGAGGGCGAGTTCGTCTTTGCAGACACAGACGAGCCTGATGTGCCGATCCATATTGTCGAGGAGGTCGACGAATGGGCCGAACGCACAAACGGCGACCATGATCATGATCACGACGACTACGAGGGCGAAACGATTGGCTACGCGCCGATCTACAACGAAACCGGGCAAGCGGTCGGCCATAACACACCTGTACAGGTAGCCAGCGGCCTGAACGACAGCAGCACGGTCACCGTTGCCGCCCACGAATTGGGGCACACGCTCGGGTTGCGACATAGTGACGACGATACATATTCAGTGATGGCCGCTGAGATGGCCGTCGCAGAGGTCGACCAGCCGAGTGCTACCGAACGCGCGAACCCCTTTGAAACAGACACCCTCGGTGTCTACTACAATGCTACCACCGGTTCGTTTGCCAGTCCTGTTGAATCCGAATTCGGTGACGTATGGACACATTTTGAAGCCGGTAACAGCGATATTGTGCCTGGCAACGTGAGTTTCGAGCGTGTCGACGACGCAAACGACGCCCAACTCGAAATTCGCCGGGTTGAGTCTGTCGATTCAGGTGTCTCGACAACTGAGTGGGTCGGCTTCGATGTCGACATGGACGGCGAGTTCAACACTTACGATCGGGCGACAGTATACATTGAGGCCGACGTAGCCGCAAATCAGAAAGCCTGGCACGTCGGTTACTGGACGACCTATCTGTTTAGTAACATGGACGACGATGAATTCCCGCCAGAACTTGAAAGCAGAAGTGAAAACACGCGACAGAACTGGCCGTAACACCTGCTACACAAAAAGATGCGTTGCGGACGTCCTGCGATGACGTCGAACAGGGAGATACTAAGTAACGTCTCGCGGAAAAGCGACCATGCCGATCCCGTCTTCGCCATCCGGATACGACGTTTCAAAACACGTCGACGCCGGGTGCCCGGATTGTCACCTTACGGTTGGGTTCGACTGGGAGCAGGGGAACATTCCCCGGTTCCTGATTCTTTTACACTACCAGACCGACGCCGACCCCGTTCGGTGGAACGAAATTGCGCGGATGGATCACAACGAAACAACCCTCTCCGGACATGACGTGTACCGAGAGGGGTTACATGTCGACATATCTCACCGGAGAGGAACCCCCGTTCATATCGATTTGTCGCACGGCCCCCTCCCGTCGAACCGTGGGATGGTGATTCGAGCATGTGTCGACTACTTCAAACAACACACGAAGTATTTTGTCGACGTGTACGACGGTAGCCGATCGGCGGGATACCCACCTCGGTGGCCGGACGGGGGTGAATCATCACATACGCTTATCACGTCGAACCCATTACAAACAGATATGAACCGTGAGAAGACCGCCGACAAAATCCTCTCAGTCGACGAGTTGACCGCCGAGATCGCTGAGGCAACAGACTCGACACCCAATGAGATCAATCAGGGGGCCGAGGATCTCGACATAAATCCGCCGACGGAGGCGACTGTTGTCGACGAGTAAGCGTTTTTTCATCCCCGTATCGGCCGATCCCGACAGTCGAGAGTGACACCGTCTGCGAGGCCGGTTACGGCGTTCTCTCGCCGGTTGTGAAAGAATTCAAGGAATCCATTGCGGCCCGGTCGCCGACAACCAAGTCGGCCATGTTACGATTGTCGCCGACAACGACAGTAGCCGAAACGTGACTGAGATCGATATCAACGAGCCGAACGTTTGTCCCGAGCGGATACACCGGATTCGCTTCGGATGGAACCAACTTTTCTTTGGCTTAGGACAACTCTTAGATGTCATTCGCGTGCGCGTGCGAGGGCTTTATGTCACGGGGAGGGCTAGGCAAAACTAGTTCTATGTCAGGTGAAACCGAATACGGGGCCGGACAAATTCAGGTCCTCGAAGGGCTACAAGCCGTTCGGAAACGGCCGGCGATGTATATCGGCTCGACCGACGGCCGCGGGCTTCATCATCTCGTCTACGAAGTCGTCGACAACTCCATTGACGAGGCACTCGCGGGCTACTGTGACCACATCGAGGTGACGATCCACGACGACGGTTCCGTCTCCGTTGCCGACGACGGTCGCGGAATTCCGGTCGACACCCACGAAAAGTACGACCGACCCGCCCTCGAAGTCATTATGACCGTGTTGCACGCCGGCGGCAAGTTCGACAACAAATCCTACCAGGTGTCGGGCGGGCTCCACGGCGTCGGCGTCAGCGTTGTCAACGCGCTCTCGCAGGTTCTCGAAGTCGAGGTTCGCCGGGATGGCTCTCTCTGGCACCACAAGTTCGACCACGGCGAACCCGTTGCCGACGCCTTCGAGCGCGTCCGACCGCTTGAGGCCGACGAGGAGACGGGAACGATGATTCGGTTTTGGCCCGACGGCGACATTTTCGAGACGACCGACTTTACGTACTCGACGCTCGCCAACCGGCTTCGCGAGCTTGCCTTTCTCAACTCGGGCGTTCGCATTACCCTCAGTGACGAACGAACCGACGACGAAGAGGTCTTTCTGTATGAGGGCGGCATTCGCGAGTTCGTCACCTATCTCAACGAAACGCGAACCCCGCTGCACGAGGACGTCATCTACTTCGCCGACGAGGATCAGAACATTCAGGTCGAAGTCGCCATTCAGGCGACCGACGAACTGCAGGGATCAATTCACGCCTTCGCGAACAACATCAACACACGCGAGGGCGGCACCCACCTCACGGGCTTCAAAACCGCGCTCACCCGCGTGATCAACGACTACGCCAACGAACACAATCTGACCGACGACCTCGACGAGAATCTCAAAGGTGAGGACGTTCGCGAGGGGATGACCGCAGTCATTTCAGTCAAACATCCCGACCCGCAGTTCGAGGGGCAGACGAAGACCAAACTCGGCAACAGCGAGGTTCGCGGCATTGTCGAGAGTGCAACCCACCAGCATCTTCGAACCTTCCTCGAAGAGAACCCCGGAACCGGCCAGGCGGTCGTGATGAAAGCCGCCGAGGCCGCACGGGCCCGAAAAGCGGCCAAACAGGCCGAGGAGCTCACCCGACGCAAGAGCGCGCTCGAATCGACCGCGCTGCCCGGTAAACTTGCGGACTGTCAGACCCGCGATCCAAGCGAGAGCGAGCTGTTCGTCGTCGAGGGCGACTCCGCCGGCGGGAGCGCCAAACAGGGTCGTGACCGACACAATCAGGCGATTTTGCCGATCAAAGGCAAGATTCTCAACGTCGAAAAACACCGGCTCGACCGCATTCTCGAAAACACCGAGATTCGTGCGCTCATCACCGCCATCGGCGCGGGAATCGGCGAGGAGTTCGATATCGACGAGGCCCGGTACCACAAAATCATCGTCATGACCGACGCCGACGTCGACGGCGCACACATTCGCACGCTGCTGTTGACGCTGTTGTACCGCCACATGAAGCCGCTCATCGAGGCGGGCTATGTGTATGCCGCCCAGCCACCACTCTACCGGGTTCGGTACCGTGGGGAAACGTACGACGCGATGACCGAGGCGGATCGTGACCGGATTATCGAGGAGAAATGCAACGGCAACCCCACGCAGATCCAACGGTTCAAGGGACTCGGTGAAATGAATCCCGATCAGCTCTGGGAGACGACGATGGATCCGAAAAACCGGATTCTCAAGCGAATCACCATCGAGGATGCCGCGGCCGCCGACCGGATGTTTTCGGTGCTGATGGGCGATGCAGTCGAGCCACGAAAACAGTTTATCAAAGACCACGCGGCCGACGCCGAGTGGGTCGACATCTGAGTAGCTATGAGCACAGATCTACCCGATACCCCAGACGTAGACGCCGCCCGGATCGAAACCGCCCTGATCGAAGACGAGATGGAGCAGTCGTATATCGACTACGCCATGTCGGTCATCGCCGGACGTGCACTCCCCGACGTCCGTGATGGCCTCAAACCGGTCCACCGCCGCATCCTGTATGCGATGCACGAAGCCGGCGTGTCGGCGGGCTCGGCGCACCGAAAAAGTTCCTCCATCGTTGGCGAGACGATGGGTGATTTCCATCCCCACGGCGACAGCGCGATCTATGATACGCTCGCGCGGATGGCCCAGGACTTCTCGATGCGCTATCCGTTGGTCGACGGTCAGGGCAACTTCGGTTCGGTCGATGGCGACCCGCCGGCGGCCATGCGGTACACCGAGGCTCGGATGGCCCCGATGGCGGAGGAACTGCTCAACGATATCGAGAAGGACACCGTTGATTTCACCGCGAACTACGACGACCGACTCGAAGAGCCCAGCGTGCTGCCGTCGGCGTTTCCGAACCTCTTGGTCAACGGCTCGTCGGGCATCGCCGTCGGGATGTCGACAAACATCCCGCCACACAATCTCGGCGAAGTCATCGACGCGACGGTGCACTTGATCAACAACCCCGACTGTACGGTCGAAGAGCTGATGGATCACGTGAAGGGGCCGGATTTCCCGACGGGCGCGAACATCGTCGGCCGCAGCGGTGTTCACAGCGCCTACAAAACGGGTCGTGGCCGCGTCCGGATGCGTGCGGCGTTCGAGGTCGACGAGGAGGCCGGCACCATCGTCATCACCGAACTGCCGTATCAGGAGAACAAGGCCCGACTCGTCGAGCGGATCGCCGACGACGTCACCGAGGGGAAACTCGAAGGGATTCGCGATCTGCGAGACGAATCCGACCGCGACGGCATTCGCGTCGTCATCGAACTCAAACGCGATGCGATGGTCGATGTCGTTAAAAACCAGCTGCTCGAAAGCCATCTCGAACGAACATTCGGCGTTATCAACCTCGCGTTGGTCGACGGCTCGCCCCAAGTGCTGACGCTTCGCGAGACGATCGAGCACTATCTCGACCACCGCCGTGAAGTCGTTCGGCGGCGATCGCAGTTCGAACTCGACGAGGCCGAAGACCGCGCACACATTCTCGACGGCCGGCTAACGGCGCTCAACAACGTTGACAGCGTGGTCGAGACGATTCGTGACGCCGAAGACCGCGATGAGGCAAAAGCGGCACTCCGTGAACGCTTTGAGTTCTCTGAGCCGCAGGTCGAACACATCGTCGCCATGCAACTCGGGTCGCTGACCTCGATGGAGTCGAAAGAAATCGAAGCGGAGTACGAAGACGTTCAGGCGCAAATCGAGCGACTCACCGAGATTCTCACCAACGAGGAAGAACTGCTCGGCGTGATCGAGGAGGAACTGCTCGAAATCAAAGCCGAGTACGACGACGAGCGTCGGACCTCGTTCATCGAGGACGACGGCATGGTCGCACACGAGGACCTCATTCCCGAACAGGATATCGCGGTTGTGATGTCCGAAGACGACTACATCAAACGGATGCCGCTGTCGACGTTCCGCGGGCAGAACCGTGGCGGAAAGGGAATTATCGGAACCGACCTCAAAGAAGGTGATTCTGTCTCCTCTGTCTTCGTCGCCAACAGCCACGACTATCTGCTGTGTATGACCAACTTCGGGCAGATTTACCAGATTCGCGGCTTCCAGATCCCCGAGATGAGCCGAACGGCCCGTGGCAAATCCGCGGTCAACCTGCTCGACCTCGACGACGGCGAGGAGTTAACCGCCGTCGTCAACATGGACGACATCGCGAGCGACGAAATCGACGGCGAGCGCTATCTCACGATGGTGACCCGTGACGGCTACATCAAACGGACGTCGGTTGCGGACTTCCAGAACATCCGAACCACGGGCATTCGGGCGCTCAGGCTCGAAGACGACGACAGGCTCGTCGATGTCGAGGTCACCGACGGCGACCGAACGCTCGTGATCGCGACCGCGAACGGCATGGCGATTCGCTTCGATGAGACCGACGTGCGCCCGATGGGCCGGACGGCCAGAGGCGTTCGCGGCATCGACCTCCAAGATGGCGATACGGTTGCGGGCGTCGCCGCCATCGACACCGACCGGCACAGTTGGGTGCTGACGGTCACGAAACACGGCTACGGAAAGCGATCCGATATCGAAGAGTACCGCGTGCAGTCGCGAAACGGCAAGGGTCTGATCGATATCAAGACCAACGAGCGAAACGGCCCAGTGTGCGCCATGGAGACCGTCGGCCCCGGCGATCATCTCGTCGTCATGAGCAGATCCGGCCAGATCATGCGCACGCCAGTCGAGGGCATCTCGACGGTCGGTCGCAACACGATGGGCGTTATCGTGATGGATCTCGACGAGGGCGACGCGGTGTCCTGTCTCGACGTGATTCGCCGCGAAATGGTGACGGCGGAATCCGAAGCCGACGTTGATCTGGATGCGGAGCTCGGTAACAGTGAGAACGTCGACGGCGACAAGAACTCGGCCCCGGAAACGGACGAATAAGACCGCCTCGCTCGCAGGCCGCGAGTAGTTACTCCGGCGTTGCGGTGTTCCACTCTTGTGGACTCGGGTCGTAGGTCGGCCCGACGAGAAACCTGAGCGCACCCGGCTGGCTGTTGACAACCAATTTTGTCGTCTCGATGATTTCGCCGTCGAGACTGATTCCAACCGGGTCGCCGGCAACACGAACCGTGAGGTGTGAGCTTTTGAGTCGCGTGAGATGACTTGCGTTGCGTCGGAGTAGTTTGTCTGCGGCACCGCGCGAGAGGTAGTCCAACGGGGGCGCATCCTTGATAATGACGACGTTCAGGAGACCGTCTTCCATGTGTGCCTGCGACATCCGCTCGCCGGGAAACCGCCGGCCGTTGCCGATGAGCAACATCAGTGCCTCACCGCTCCAGACGGGGTCGGAGTCGGGGCCGACCGAAACCGCGAGTTCGGATGGGTTGTATGTTCGAAACGTCGACATCGTCGTCAACACGTAGGCAAGGACACCCAGCCGCCGCTTGAGTCCTTGTGGGGTTTGGCCGCTCGACTCGGCAGTGAGTCCACCGACACAGGAGTTCAAAAACGGTTGTCCGTTGATTATCCCGAGGTCGAGCCGCCGCTCCGCGCCCGTTTTGATTACCTCGAAGGCATGTTCGATTCCGCGAACCCCGATGTTGTCGGCAAAATCGTTGCCCGTGCCGGCCGGAAGCACGGCCAATGAAATGTCAGCAAGCCGGCCGGCGTCGAGCACGCCCTGAACCGTCTTGTTGAGCGTCCCGTCACCACCGCAGGCGATGACGGTGTCGGTCCGCGTGGCCGCCTCCGCCGCGAGTTCGGCCGTCTGCTCGCCGCCCGAACTGTCGAGAACCTCGTAGCCTCGTTCGTGGGCGAGTGTGGCTGCCAGCTGGGTTCGCTGTCCGTCACCACTGCGTGGGTTGCGGATCACGACGGGAGTCGAAGAAGTCACTGTCTGAGACTGATGGGGCCGAAACAAATGGCTGTCGCACGGACGGTCTCCCGAGGCCAGCGGTGCCAGCATTTTATACGACTGCTCGACAGAGGGTAGCTGTGTTTGACTGCGATCTCCACACCCACAGCCGGTTTTTCCATTTCGATCCGACAGTCGCCGCCGGTTACGACCCGGTCGGCACCCGGCTGACACTGGCGGTTGCCCGGCGGCGTGGACTCACGGGGATTGCAGTCACGAATCACGACTATTTTCGGCCCGAAACGCTGGTCAGCGAGTCATGCCTCCCGGGTATTGAAATCACGACGACCGCCGGCCACCTGCTCGTCATCGGTCCGAAGCCGCCAACGAGAACGCAACCCGGCGAACTCAGCCCACGGGAGGCGGTCGATCTCGCCCACGACCATGACTGTGCGGCGATCATCGCCCATCCGTTTCGCAACAGTTCGCTGAAAGAAAGCAACGCCGACTTCGACGCGGTCGAAATCAATGGCAAGCATCCCGAATACCACGCACAGATCGAGGCGCTTGCGGCCGACCGTGGACTCCCGATCGTCGGCGGCAGCGACGCGCATTTTCCGTTCGAAGTCGGTCGGGTTGCGACCCGACTCGATATCGACCAGCTAACGCCTGCGGCCGTTGTTTCGGCGATCCGAGACGGCCGTGTCGAGCCAGTGTTTCGCGATGGCCCGTTTCTCCGCGGATTACAGGGCGTCTACGACCGGATTCACCGGCTCAAAGGACACCACCAGCCGGTTCGAGAGCACGCACACAAATGAGGTCGTTTCCCACCACTCCACCAATCTCGAAGGCTCCTGAGGGGCTCTTAGCGTCGGGACATCTGTGGATTCTCGAAGTGATCGATGGCCTTCCGCTCCGATTTCAGCTGCAGGAATCGGGCTTCATCCGGTTCGGAGACCGAAGCCGGGTCGTCGACGACCCCGACCAGTTGCCAGCGGCCTACGGGGCTGCGGTCCGCCATATCCGTGACGAACTCGATCGCGAGGCGCTTCGTGGGGCCGTCGATGCTGTTGAAGACATCGTCTTCTTCGGTACAGCGACGGTTCGACGGACGCTTCCGTACGAGATTGACGCGATGCCGCCGTTTCTCGGGAGCGACATCCGGTCGGCAAAGACGACTCGGTTCCGACCGCCGGACGCCGCAGACGGGATTTTTCGACGGCTCGGACTCGACCCCGTCAACGCGTTCGAACAGGAATTCCGTGCGCGGGATTTTCCTCCCGGATCCTACATGGTTCCGTCGTCCGCATGGTACGATGGCCCCGCAAAGGGCGTCATACTCCGGAACAAACGGGGCCAGCGCGGACAACAACTCCATCCGGATACTGCGCAGTCCGCCGATGCACAACGGGCTGTTACCGAGGAAGTCACTGGACCGTCGGCTTCGGCGCTGGCGGCGCGGTCTGTAACTCCCCAGCGGATTGCGTCGATTACCGACACACTCGAACGGCAGGGGCGGCCGGTCACGGTCGATGCCGTCTACGAGCGGCTGGTCGAACGCGCACTGCGAGAGGCCTACTCGCAGCTCTGTGGTGAAGCTTCGACTATCGACCTCCTAGCGTTCCGATCCGAGGTCGCTGCCCGAACTCAGGAATATCTCACACAGTAGGACAGTGGACGGCGCTGGTGGCCGGAAAGCGGTTACAAGATCCGTTTGCCGAGTGCGCTCGCGACCAGCTCGGTCGCCAGCGCGGCCGTTTCGTTCGAGCGATCGAGAATCGGATTGACTTCGACCAGATCAAGCGACCGGATCGAGGCGCTGTCGGCAACCCGCTCCATCGCCGCGTGAGCCTCGCGGTAGGTGACGCCACCGCGCACGGGCGTGCCAACACCCGGAGCCTCCGTTGGATCGAGCCAGTCGAGATCAAGACTCACGTGGATGTCGTCGACGCCGTCGGTCGCGATCGAGAGCGCATCTTGGGTCACCGCCGTGATTCCGCGGCTGTCGATCTCCGACATCGTGAACACCGAGAGGCCGCGCGCGGCGATCACGGACTTTTCGGCGTCGTCGACGCTCCGTAGGCCGACGAGGACGACGTTTTCCTCGCGGAGTTCGGGCGCGTGGGCCCAGTCACTGCCGGCGAACTCGTCGAGGCCAAGCAGCGCTGCCAACGGCATCCCGTGGATGTTGCCCGACACCGAGGTCGACGGCGTGTTGAGGTCGGCGTGGGCGTCGAACCAGATCATCCCGATGGGGCCGTCACCCGCCGATCCGCCGACGGAACCGATCGCGACCGAATGGTCGCCACCGAGTACGAGCGGGGTGTGTCCCGCGGTGAGCGCCGTTTCGACGCGCTCGCCGAGTCGCCGACAGACCGCCTCGGTTTGGCCGAGAAACGTCGCACTGCCGGTCGGTTTGGCGGCCGTTTGGGGGTCGCAGGCCTCGGCCCGTGGGGCATAGATGTCGCCGGTGTCGACGACAGTCACGCCCGCGTCAGCGAGTTGGTCAGCGAGGCCGGCGTACCGGATCGCCGACGGGCCCATGTCGACGCCGCGCCGGTTGGCCCCATAGTCGGTCGGTGCGCCGATAATACGGACGGACTGCGTCATACGGAGTGATGCCCACCGAGTTACTTAGCCGTAGGGCCCAGCACAGACGGGTTGTCTCGATGACACAGTGGGCATAAACAATCTCGCGACCCAGGCGTACCCAGAGCAGCCGTATTCGACGCAAAACCAAGGTAAACACCAATTTACAGCCAGTATTCTGTTTAGTTTTCCATCGGATTTATCATGGGCCCCGCCCAACGA
>SL_4KL_010_BRINEDRAFT_10000834_pt1 | contig 16413 bp, 13 predicted proteins | sample SodLak_010_BRINE_2_FD_10664 | JGI IMG/M metagenome (IMG submission 10664)
GACCTTTGCTCCTGCTCACTTCCTCTTTTGCTGACTTCACTTAATGTAAGCAAATTAAAAGAAACAAGGAAGTTTTAAGCATTCTACTTCTTTTCTGCTCCTCATCGCTGCTGCTGTCCCCATTGCTGCTGCTACTGTCCTCTGCATCAATGCCCTGGCACTCCATGTTGTCGCTGAAGACTTTCCATGCTGGTGCCTGACCGAGCCCCCTGCTCTAGGACCTGGGTGCTCTCAGCCAAGTCTGCTCACAGCTCCCCTGCACATTGCAAGTTTCTACTGCTTCTTTGCAGGTGCCAAGGAGGTGCTCGCATTTGCTGCTGAACTTTTGTCGAGCTGGCGCTGCTCTGCTACTGCTGCTGCGCCTGCTGCGCCTGCTGCTGCTGCTGCTGCTGCCTTCTACTGAGCATCGACGGCCCTCTTCTCATCCAGGACAGGCTGCAGGGTAAGTGCCCCCTGATGCGACAAGCACCCGATACAAAGACATGCTTGCAGTACTTGCTCTCCACCTTGTGCTGGTGCGTCCTGTCCTTCAGCTCATCGGTCATGACATGATCCCACTCCTTCCCCTTTTCTCTAGTCATTTTGAATACATTAATACATGTAAGAATGTATAGGAGTGGGTACAGAAAGCTGGGGGGCAGTTAGGGGCCCACAGGCCCCTTTCTACCCCCCCAAACCTCTGCCTCTCAAAAGAACCCCTAAATAAGGACGAATTGACGTTAAGCATGCACATTGTTTGTATCAAACGCGCATTGGTCTGGGCAAATGGGCGCATGACCTAACCCTGGTTTTTTGCACCCATCAGTTTGGGCAGTTGACGCCAGATCCAGTCCTGTGCACAGTATGCGATTGAATCGTCCATGTCATCAATGGGCTTGTTTTCCAATTACCTTGGCAGAGATTGTGGACGTAAAGAAAAGGATTGTAAAGAGATAGCCTCATCTGACTGTGGGTTGCCTCCTAAAACATCCCTTTGCCGGACAACCTCACCATCCATCCTCCACCTACAAATAGGAAGGAAACATGATGTGTAACAATACAAAAAACTCCCTGTCTGTGATGGCCACTAAACCTGTCTATGACCCTCCGATCCAACAATGAAGTTCACCACCTATGCTTCAGACCAACAGTGCTTTTCAGGTCTCTACATCAATAGTCGATTCTCTCACAAGCAGACAGGCAAGCATATTTCTTTTTTGCTAGCAATTCCAACTGCTCCAAACACTAGAGCATTTCATGACAAGGAGCGACTTAAATGTATGCATATCTTACTTCACTTGCAACACCCTTCATGCAAAACATGCCTAAGAACAACATCTAGTTACAAGCATCAGACATCGAAAATAAAATGAATAAGAAGTAAGTGCTTGATTTAAATGTTGTTCTCTCTGGTACTCAAATCTGGTACTCAAATAAAGCCACTTACTCATAATTGGTGACGCTGCCTGCTTGATTGTCGTCCAAATTGGCAAACAATGAAAGCTGCAACAAAGGACCAAACCCAGTCACACCCCAAAATGACATTTTGCATTGTGCAAGTGGTTTAAGCAGAAAATCTATTTACCTAGGCCTTGTCAGTGAGAGCAATGCTTGCTGAAATAGGCTTCATTGAGATACAAACAGAATAATGCTAGCCCTCTTATTCCCGGACGATGGGCTATGGTAGATCAGATTTTCACAACGCAATGACAGTTGCCTGTACCTACCGGCCTGCTTGACTGGTGATTTATTGGACATGAACCGGAGCAATCACGCAGAATGCGGAAGTTGACAACCTCCTGCAATGGTAGCAAGCACAAACGCACAGCAGGAGATTGACAGAGCTAAAGCTGAAGCATAACCTTGAAGTTGGCTCTTCTGACTAGCTTTAGTTTGACTTGTCTGAAAGGTGTGCAGGCAACTGCACCGGCAACTGCACTGGCAATCCATGTTGCAAGCTTTCCCATTGCGGCTCGCATAACAACCCAAGCCATTCTTTATATCCTTCTACATACTGTCAAAAATTACTCAAATGACCATCCTGCCCTTACATGTCTGACTTGCAAATGCATCAATGAAGCTACATTGAGCCTGTGAGCACCCTCTTGAGAAATCAAACAATGCATTGAACATAGGCAGTAAAATGGGCCAATACACTGACTTCAAATGACAGTTTGAATGCTCACCTGTTCAGACACAGCCCTTATGGATGTCAAAGCAGTAGACTCCCGTAAAGTGTCCCCAGATCCCTTGGAAACGGTGACACGCATGAAAAACCTGAAGCAGCATAGTGCAAGATAGGGCTACATTTGGGATGATTTGTGGCCAGCAATATTCTCCTATCATGCTCACAATGGAATAAGAAGGGACGAGTGCTTTTGCAGGAAGAGGCTGCAGAACCTGAATTGAGGGGAAGCTCAACTTTTAAAGATGGTTTTCACTCCTTTATGCTGAATGCAGCTTACAGTGTTTGACTTCACGTGTTGGTTTTCATATACTTACAAGTGCTTCACTCTATGAAAACCTGTGCACACACTGATTCATAAAGTAAAGCCTAAGGCCACGGTCACACACATTCTTTTTATGCAATCCAGTTCAAGAACGCCCACAAAGAACGCTCTTCATTTGCATGAGCTTCATCAATGCTTTTTGCTGCCTTATGAATGTTCAGTGCAAATGAAGAACAGCCCTGTTAATGTGAGCGACACTAGCTGGTAATGATTCTCCTGGCCGACAGTGCACTGAGATGATATTTTATGTATATGTCAGCCAGGCTTACACTTGTGTGGTGCCAAACATAGTGAAGAATATCAGGCAAACAAAAAATGTGATGGATGGTCATCACTGACATTTCCTGGGCCTAGACTATCAAGTTGAGGAACTTTCGTGCAATTAATGCTTGCTTTGCATGCGTGATGACAAATTCATACATGAAGGACTGATGCACTATGGCCACAAACATACGGGGAAAGAATAAATTGTTTTCAATTATGCCAATTCATCTGCGAAGTTTCCAGTATCCTGTCCTGGCACTCTCCCCTGATGGCTCAGGGTCGATTGACTGTCATGCAAGACCTGTCATGCAGGCCATGAGCCGAGTGCTTAGATGAAGGTATCTGCAGCATTGCAGGCTCTATATGAACAGTGCAGTTTGTGTCATGTTTCTACCTGATTGCAGTATGAGGACATGTCATAAAAGCTTTTTGAATGCTTTTGCTGGTCTTGGGAAGCTAAGAAACATGAGTGTGTGGTTTCCAAAAGTAATGCCGGAAGAGAGGGGTGGCCATGGGGGGACTGTTCCGGTGGAGGGATTTTTGGTGTGTGTGACCGTGGCCTTCATTTATGTAAAATTGAAAAAAATGGTCGTTGGCAGCAGGTTCGACCCCAGATTTGTGGCCTCCATGAATCCCTGCATAGCCTGGAATCAATACCTTCCCTCTGGATGACAAGGCAGGATTGTTTGGGCTTGTGGTTAAGGTGTGCTACCTCGGGGAAACAATGCAGACTTGTTGTTGCAACATTTCAGCTTCAAGCACCTGCTGCTTCCCTTGAAACTAATGGGAGCTTGCCATCTCGAGGGGAAAAAGTCTCGCTGCCTGACATCACAAGATGCTCTTTTTATTCCAAGCAAGGAACTGCAGAGCCTTGCTGGTAGGCGTTAGCATGTTGTGCAAAAGTGGCACTATGCCAGGCCTCATAACACGCATGAATTCAGCATGCCCACACACTGCAAACATACAGAACCACAAGGCAGGTTTATGATGCAAGCTTGCGGTATGATTGTATATGTATAGGCCAATTCTGGGCCAGTGCACACTTCAATTTATGAGCACAAATCTACCTTTCTTGGGGATCTGCAGCCACAAGGCGAGACGCATCCACGTGCCATACGCTGCCTTCCTGCCTGCCTGTAAAGAAACCTCCATCTCTAGTGAAGCAATCACTGAATCCATCTTCGCGTTCACAAGCAAAAGAAAACCTGCATGGTATGGATGACAACTTACTGGCAATTTGTAGTGTCACCATTGTCTGCATGGCTTTGCCAGAAATTCATCAAGCTATATAGACACGTTCTCAGCAATAGCGACCTGCTGCCAAGCTTAATCTATTTGCTGATTGTGCACATAGACATCAGCTGTAACAGATGCATGCACTTTTGTAGACACAGGAGCAAAAGTAAAAAAATACAGTAACTTTAAAAGCATTGAGTCAAAGTCACATTTAAGACCAAGTTGCCACGTTAAAAGAGTGCTTTATTTTAGATTTAGTGGCACAAATGGCCCTGCATGGTCAAGGCCAGTAAGTGGATGTGTGCTGCATGGAATGACCCTTTTGTAGCCATCATGCTATTGCATGTGGAGCAGAATCTATGGAAAGTGGAAATACTCATGAGATTCCTTGCCAGAGGGAGCATTGATGTGAGCAAGATATCAACAAGCATACCTCATAGGAATTCTGTTGGTTGGATCGCTAGGGTCCTCTGATGCACTAGCATCGATGCGGATGTCAGTGTTGGACCTTGACACAGTTTGAGGAGTGTCATCAGTGAACGCGGCAATAAGGTCAGCTCCAACAACTAACAACTCCTGCAAAAATCAGTGAGCAGAGCCCATAATCGGATGCAAACTTCTAGCATCTGAGGGTAAGCAAGCGGGTCCTGTTTGGTTACAAAGTAGCCTGCTCTGTTGGGTTACAAAGTAGCCTACTCTGTCGGGTTACAAAGTAGCCTGCTCTGTTGGGTTACAAAGTAGCCTGCTCTGTCGGGTTACAAAAAAGCCTGCTCTGTCGGGTTACAAAGTAGCCTGCTCTGTTGGGTTACAAAGTAGCCTGCTCTGTTGGGTTACAAAGTAGCCTGCTCTGTCGGGTTACAAAGTAGCCTGCTCTGTTGACATGAGTGAGGCCCCTGGATGAGGAAAGTGCCTCGGCCTCCTAGTGAAAGCTTCAACGCCTTTGCCAGATCAAAAATTTGTGTTGCCATATCAAGCATAGTGCGCTACATTGCAAATTCGCTGCAGGAACACCCCATGATTGAAGAGGGCTCCAACAGATGGTAAATCAAGGGCTTCAACAAAAGAAAAACAAAAGTTAGGACAGAAGGATACACTCTACTATTATTTTAATGCCATTTGTGCCCAATCCAGGGCCGTATCACAAGAAAGTAGGGCAATAGCTTAGGGTTTGTGCGAAACATAGAGTTTTGTTATCCTTTAATACAAGAACAGCTCTTAAATTATGAGTTGTTAGACCTATTTGTGGTCCTATACCCAGTGACCTGCCCCAAGGCTGGTCCAGGACAAATCTATTCAAAATTTCCGTATTCTCAATGCAAGCCTGTCCAATTCCTGATAAACTATGATCTAAAAGGCTCCACAGGCTGTAGCAGTGCACATTCTTATAACATAAAAATCGGCAGACAGGCGCTGCTTCAAGGCTTCCTGGGGAGGCTGCTCACTATTTTATGTGCCCTTGCACAGGTGCTTTCAGGCATAAGATGCACAACTGGCCATTAATTAGGTCAGAGCAAATTTCTGGGGTAGGCATGTTTTGCAGGCATTTCCAGTCCTGCGTTTCTATGGCTACCTCAATGCGAGATGTAATTCAATTCTCTGCGCAATTAAGAAGATTGTAAAACATTTGCATCCAGATTTTAAAAGCAAACTTTTGAGATCAAACTTGAAAGTTACTTTCTAGAATGCTCAGGATAATTTAGAATACTAAGGATAATCTGAATCGTGTGTACTAAAATTATGATAAAAACTGATGGAATTCTAAGAATTACACAAAGGCACCCATGCGAGCTTGGCATTAAAAGGAGAGATTGATTTTTGTCAGAGGGACAATGTTTTTCCTGACCATAAGAGAAACTGACGAAATGCTTTTCCCACCTTTGTGTCCATCATCATTTGTGCAGTATTCTGGTTTGCAAATCGAGCTTCTAGACGCATCATCAGCCTGTCACCAGGGACAATGCCTGCAAAAAAGCGCCTCAACTCAGTTATGAATACTTGCCATTGCCATTGCAAAGTGTGTAGATGATGTCCGTATGCTGATACGTGATAATGCGCATGACGGTGTTTGTACGCTGTGTGTGTGCATGACAGAATCTGTGTGCTGCGTCTGTGTACTGGTATGCGAACAACTGCATGACAGTGTGCATTGAGTTGATTACTGAGGACGTCATCAAGGACAAAAAAGCTGAGCCCATGCCTGCAGTTATGAGGTCCACATTGCTGACCCTCTGCAGCACATTCCCTGCAAAGGCATCATTACTGAGGATACCGCACTCCTGACTCTGCCCTGCGCTGTTTGTCTTGCCTAGGCACGACCATTTGAATTCAACCTGTGCAGCAAGGCCAAAAAAGGGGAAAAGAAGCCAAAAATTGCAAACAGAGCATGCCGGCAGACATGACACGGTAACTTGTGGGAATTTAAGAAAGTCTCGTGGGGCATGCAAGGAACAATATTTTGGGGTGGTTGGTCGGGTTGGTCGAAGTGATCCCCGTCCCCCCGCACCCTTGCTGCGCAAATTGGAGGAACGGCCTAAGGGTGCAGCAATTTTTTTTACAATTAAGTGGCCTAACAAGCTTTCTTGCATTGCAGCTGGTACGCGCTGACATGCCTTTTGCAAAGCAGGCACGTTTGTTTGCGCTCTTGCCCTCTTTAATGCTTGTAATCCTAGCGAACCATTTAAAAATGTAGAGCTTGAGTACTAGAGGGAAAAAATTCAGAGACAGAGCAATACCTGACATTACAGCTTTCGCACAATATGTAAGAGCAAAGGATGGTCGGCATTTTTAAGCACAGAGCCTGCACCAAGACGCACTCCTTACCTCACTGCCTGCACAGACAGAAGCTACAGACACAGAGCCACTGAGTCTCAAGCCGGAAATTGATGGCAATTGGTAAGTGTTGTCTACCCTCATGGTGACCACTGGCGCTGAGCTGGCTTCCTGGTAGATGCCATGCAAGCAAGAGGTATGGTGGCAACAATTGGTATTTCCGAGGGCAAAGCAAGATACCAGGGGTACCCCAGACCATCAAAGGACAAGACACTGCAACAGGTGTCTGCCTGGCAAGACAAAGTGCAGAATAGAGTTTCAGCCAGTTGTACAAGCAGCTTGGCAGGCATCATTGAAGGGCCTTAAAGGTCCCAGACCCCAAAATAGGTGAATGGAAAAGATCTAGTGCTTGCCTGCGGGCAATTGCACGCTGTACCAAAAGCTTCAGACCACCCATAGTTGTTTTAACAGCCCACTTGAGGCTTGTGCAGACCAGTGCTGTGCCCATGGCCGTCTTCAAATCTTTGATAGCATACTCAAAACTCAGCTGCCCCACCCACAAGCTTGTCATCTGTGCAAAGGAAATCCTTTTCAAACTATGCGCATAAATATGGGCACGCATATAAGTACATAAATAAGGAAATTTCTGACAAGCTGAGGAGGTGGTTCTAGGGCAGCAAGCAAAGCCATACATTGATTCTGGGTGGTAATAAAAGCGAGCTTCTGGTGCGCATGAACAGGTATTTAAAAGGCTCACCCTTTTTGCAAGCTCATAACTGGATGCCTCTGAAGCCTCGTCCAAGAAGCTGGTGACGACCAGTACAATGCAGTACTTCCTGTCAACTGAGAGCGCTGACAATGATGCATCGTCCAAGGCAAGACTCAATGTCGTTTCCCTGCACCAGAAGGCAAGCACAGTGCATGCATCCATCTAGCAAGACACCTCTGTATTTTTGCTGTATAAACACAATTTATGTGGATATAAAATATGCTGCGTTTAACATGCATTGCGGAAAAATTCTTTACCCACAATTGCTGAATAGATGAGTCTACATAAGTAAGGAGTGCACTACTCTTGAGAAGTACCGATTGTTCATGCTCATTGGCATATTTGCTCCAGTATACTGTACTGAATCTAGGGTTACTGCAAAATATTAAATAGTTATTGGAAGTCCCCGCTTTCTGTAATCCATAATTTACTTTATCAAAGTCTTGTGTAGTATCCAGGTTCTGATCCAGGCTCCCCCAGGGGGCTGGCCAAAGAGCCACCTGCTACAAAGGGTCAAAGGACACTATCTGATGCAGGTTGCACAAAACGGAAGCGCTTGGGCAATGAGCTATCCTGGGAGCTCCGCATCCGCTTGGGTCCCATCATTGCACGTCGGGTGGAGGAGAATGATGGACAGCAAGCAGCGGCCATAGCAGCCCAGCCCCCTTCCCCATCTCCCAGGCCAGCATTGGCAGGCCAAGGAAGCTGCCGCTGTTGTTGAGGCTTCTCAATACCAAAAGTTGTTTGGGTGCAACTCCTCCAGAGGCAGGGGGAGGAGCAGAGGGAAGGGAAGGGGGAGGGGAGGGATAGGGGTAGGGGAAGAGGGGCTAAGCCAATGGAGGTGCCCTCGGAGTCTGAGGAGGACACATCTGAAGCAAACACAGACATGCAAGAGTAGAGGCTGCTGCGATGCTGGCAGAGTGCCTAACTTAGAGAGTTTGCCTTAAATGTAATGATTGGAGGTGCCTCGCGGAAACCAAATACTTGCAGACAAATTGTTGAAATTATCTGGAGATCTTGCGCAAAGTAGCACTTGCGGTAACATAGAAGCTGTATGATATATTCTGCCAAGTGATCAAATAGAACCTCAACTTCAAGTTTAGCCTCATTCTGGATTGAGGAGTCTGTCAAGATTTCATGAGACCCATAAAATCTTCTAGCGCCGCACCATAGAGTTAAACCAAAAACAGTATTCCTTCTAGGAAGCACTGATCCACTTGGCCCCTAAAGAGGCTTCATGGTGTGTAGATCAGCAGCAGAAGGGCATGAACACCCCGAGTCGTTGCCAGCAACACGCACTTAGATAGAAACTTAGTTAATTCTTAAGACTTTGCGCGCTATAGAAGCACCCTGATGTTGATGTTGTGATGCATCAAAGTTGGGACATGCCATCTAAATAATGCATGTGCCCATTCCAGTATTTCACTATTTTTGGCCTTAAGAAATGATGTGATTTGCCCAAAAACTGGTCCTGATAGTGCAAATTTATGCAAGCATGACATGGCTGAAATCTTGGAAGTGAGCATGCATTTGCAAATCCTTCGTTGGCCTGTCGAAGCAGAACTAGCAGCATGATATTGACAGGTCACACTATGACATCTTGACTTACTCATTGGCTTGTCTTAGAGCTGCCTCCACCTCATCAGTTGTCATGCACTCCGCACTCAGACTGTTGTCAAGTGCCCATATCACTGGATCCAGACATCCACATGAGTAAATCAGTTGGCGTGGCATCATGCACGAAACGCGCAAAAAGGTGAATGTCAAACAAAAAAGGCGGTGCTAGGTCACACAGTTGACCAGCTTCATTGCAGAGCACAACATTTTGGAGGAGTTCAGCCTGTTGGTGCTCATGCCAGTGCCTCTGTACACCCATCAGCATCACTGCTGTCTTCTGACTCAGCCACTAAGAGGTTTAGTATCCCACTCCCAAATTCCATTTCCTTTTGCATGCCTGTTCTCTATCCCTTGCTTTGAAACAGCCATTACAGAATCCAATTCCCAGGATTTAAGGAGTCAAGCTTTCTAACTTGCATGCTGATGCAAGTAGAGCACACATGCACCTAAATCATGCAATGCATATATTTCCTAAGCTGTACATTTCCAGCTTGCACTCCAGCTTGCACTCACATCTCTGAATTGGTCGCCCACTGGGGTCACTTGATCCTTGACCATTCACAATTATAGGATCATAGCCATTATTGTCTCCTGGGCACAGCTCGTTCACCTGTAGGGAGGTTGCCAAATCCAACAATTAAAAGGCAAACGTCATCTGCACTCAAAAATTCAAAACTGCGTGCAAAGGCACAATGCCGCTTGTTCCTTTTGATGCTGAGATATCTGTTTGGCACTTCAAACGTCCAGAGAACAGAGAATACTTCCCCTTCATCATCACATCTTAAGCCACTGGCAAGAGGCATTTGCGCCGTTTCATTTTACTGTTTGTGCTTATCTTGATCATACCATGAGTGCTGAGCAACTTATCTTCATCATATGCGCTGGCTAGCCAGGTATGCTTAGCTTTGCACAGCAACGTCACTATAGAGCCAGGACAGCCTCCATGTCTGCTTATTCCTCCATTTTGTCTGAATCAAATATCTACCTGAGTGATTGTATCAGTAATGCGAGCCACAGGTCGGTCACAAGATTCGCATCTCTGCAATTCTACGGAGCCTGCATTGGAACAATACGCCAAGGACATGGAAAGCAGTATCTTAGCCCTTGCCTATTAGGCATTTTGCATTTTGCGATCCAACTGCAGCACAGTGCTCAGAATGAGTGCATGAGGTGGCAGGCCTCATTAAATCAGTAGAGTGTACCTGATGTGTTGAACAGTGTATCAGCAGGATCAGCAAATGAGTTGAGTGTACCTGGTGTGTTGAACTGTGCATCAGCAGGATCAGCAAACAAGTTGAGTGTACCTGATGTGTCGAACAGTGCATCAGCAGGATCAGCAAGCAGGAAAGCTTGAAGGCGGTTGTTCTCCCTCAGCTTTAGCCTTTGGCCTGGAATGATGACTGCATTCCCTGACAAGTGGATGCGCAAGGTCCTTCTGGACTGCGCAGAGTGGGGAAGGGAAACACAAGCCTATGTTTTACCTCAGCCGCATGGCAGCCTTCCAAATTTGCAGAGAATTCATAGTGCAAACACAATATGTGTTGATCGATACATTAATTTTGCAGATTATCCATTTCACCAAAGCAAGTCAAATACACAATAATTTTTGATCATTGAACATGCCAGCCTACATCGTTGCTCATGTCCTCTTTGAGTAGAGGGTGCCTCACAGCAAACAGTAGTATGCACATGCAGCAATATCAACACACCCACAAAGTGTGCATACACTGCCGTCCTGCCACTCACATCATCCCTAATGACACATCTTGAGGTTCCCAGCAGTGCCATCGTAGTGGAATCAAAAAGGTCTGAGCAAGGTCTGTCAAGTGTTTTTGCCCGAGTGCTCAGCTCAACCAGGATCATGTCACCCCTTGAAGTGAACTGTGCTGTTGTCAGGTTGCGCGTGAGAGCCACGCACTGCCCATCACAAGCCTCGCCCTCGCTGAACTGCAAGTAGGAAGCAGGCACGGTATGGGAGCTCAGGGCAACGAGAAACATGCTGCAAGTGCAAACTTTAAGTGCAACGCCGAACAACCTCTACACGATGGAGACCTACCCTGGTCATTGTCTTACGGTGCACTTTTGAAGAAGAGGATAAGCAGATTGCTTGGCAAAAGCACTTCTCGTAATATGTTGTACTGCAAAAAGGATTTCCAATGGCAAAAAGACAGCAGCTGCAGCAACAGCAGCAGCAGCAGCAGCAGCGACAGCTTGCTTTAAAGTCAGGAGCAGAAGCACCTCGCTGTACAAGCAGGCAGCTTGTCCACGCTTCATGCTGTATCACTGGCCTGTCAATACCTCGTGACGCACATGAGTATCTGCCGTATCTTACAAGGACGACTGCTAGTCACCTGCTGATATGCCACAGCTCTAGGCACAAATGCGCAAGGTGCCATGGCATGCATGCACATATTCACACATACACACACAAAGTAGTGCATGCAACAATACATTAAGTCTCACACGTATGGGTATGGCCGCACCTGGATAGCCCCTGTTTCATTTACGCTACAAGTGACTGACCCTGGCAGCACACAAGCCTCCAAGGCATCTTGGCAGGCAAATCCTGTGCCATTTTGAGGTGAAACACAACAGCAGCTTTTTTCATTGCAGCAAATGCATAAGTTGCAGTAGAAGCTGTAAGCTTTTGGGAGAAAATGTACGGGGCGAGCTGCTCAAGCTATAAAAACTGCCCCTTGGGGTTTTCTAACACAATTTGCGAGGTGTGACGCCAGAGTGCCCTCTGGTGATGGTGATGCAAAGAGCCTGAGCACATGGGCAACAGGCTTGCACCTTGCCAAAGCAAGGAGAGCCTTCATGAAAAGAAATTATCAGTCACAAGATGAAGAGTCCAGAAGGAATTCTGCCATTGTTGGGCACACGCCTGCAATGGGCCTTTATGGGAAAATCATAGGGCAAGCAGGCACAGACACTGCCAGCACACCTGTGGGGCAGACGTCTTCACCGCCAACATCACTGTTGCTACAGACCTCATCTTCATTAAAGACGCTGCGGAGCCTCCCTAAGCTCTGTTGGACTAATGGCAGCTCACAAAGGCTAGCACAGATTCCCTGCAAACGAAGCCAGGCTTGAATTAAATTGCAGCAATGCTTTGAAACATCATTTTTCAGTATATTCAGTTTTTGAAAGAAATAAGAAGAGTGCTGGATGCAATGTTTGCCACAAACCATTTGTTCGAACAACCAAGTCAGGCAACACAACAACTATACAAAAAGCGCAAGGTCTGATGCCGGTGTTTGCAGGCTTACCCTGAATGCACTCTCATCTTGCCCATTGTCTGTGTCACATCGATACACAATTGTGGCACCCTCAGCATCGACGTTGCAGAACTGTAGTCAGGAGCAGGACACCATGAGCCTTGGAAAATATTCTTTTGGTCTGGTTTGCCAAAGCAGGAGAGTGCAAGCAACTGATAACATTTCAGCAAGATGAAGAACAAGCCACCCTGCTCGACCTCACCTCTGATGACTCACAATCGTCCCTTTTCAAGCAGCCATCATTTGAGGTAGGGAATTCCTGGTTGCCAACAAAAGTTCCAGACACTGCTCCATTATTTGAGCTGCAAAGCAACCAGCAAGGTGTGCGTCTCTGTTTGCAACCTTTCCTTGGCTGTTCAATCCAGGCACAGCACCATCGGCAACACCACAGAGGAAGTGAAATCATGATGAGTACATAAAGCATGCCGTAGCAAAAGATCGTTTTCAGACACTGGTTCAGACCAATTCATGCAAACTATGCTGGCCCCAGTGCTGAGACGTGTCTTGTCTGCTGTACAAGCCCAGCTCTGTGTCTATGACAGGTCAGACTTCTAAGCAGAGCCAGTTTAGGGACTCAGGAGACAGGGGGCAATCTCCCCTCTTGAAATCTAATTTAAAACCTGTATAACACTTTCAAGTATACACCACAACTCAATAAATTGCATCCTGGATTATTGTATGATTGTCCCTGAGCATGGATGGGTCTGCACGGGCAAAATAACAACACAGCTCTGGCGATGGAATCCACACAGCTCTGACAGATGGTGATTTGGCAATGGGGAGCAAAGCACACTCCGAAAAGGCTTGCCTTGCACACGCCTCGCACAACAGAGGAGATGCTTGCTCATATAAGGAGTTGGAGAGAGGGGATGCACCGTGCTTATACAAGTCATTGCTCACACAAGCAATTGCTTTCTCACCAGAAGTCGCGGTCCACAGCTATATCAGCCACACGTCCATCCACATGGCCACGGACCTTGCAGTCACTAGATGAGCTACAGTCACCCAGTAAGCCACAGATGGCGGCTGGACGGCGTGCCAAGTTGGGGACGCCATTCTGATAAGAATAAGAAACAAAGATAAAGCAAGCAAAAGTGACGAAGATGAGGGGAATGGAAGGGCATGGTCAAGAGACCCCTTGAAATTGATACGTGTGGGAGCTTGCAAGCCTTGCGCCACCTGCCTTGCAATACGACCCGTGGCTTGCCATGCAGCACACTGCCAGCGGCAACGTCAGGCATCTAAAAAATGACCTTTGGGCTCCTGCACTGGTCCTCACAGCCCTTTAACAAATCTATACACAGCATGCTTCATGCGTCAAGACAGCCTGTAGGGTTTCCGCTAGGATACGCATAGTCCCCTGCTTTTAGCCTTGCGTAATTGCCTGGTGGGTGACTGTTATACGCACCTAAATGTGATCGCCCCATTATTCTTGCCTCTTACTTAAGCCTTGCGCCACGCACCTCGTCAGAAACCGACGAAGCAATCACAAAGGCAGCATGATCACAATTTTGCGTTGAGTAGCCAAGCTCCGAGCAAACCTCTCTAAAGCTGGCTCCAGCTGAGATTGTCGAGGTAAACTGGCAAGGCAAAGGAAAGGAGAATCCATGTGAACACCGAGACGCTCAACCTCTTGAACCATCGTTGTCTGAATCAATTGCTCCACAGTAGAAGCTATACTACACTGCTGTTTTTAAGGCAAGCAAGATAGTGCAAATTCAACTCTGTCAGGCAGCTACAAGTCCTCATGAGCCGATCCAAAGTATTACCACTCCTGCACTCACATTGGTGAACCAGCTCTCAGTGCAGGTGTTGCAAATTGAGCAAGGGGAGATTTTGCACATGAACGGCAGTGAAGCATCACAAGCGCCTGAAACAAGTCCCCTGTCGTCTCCCCTTCGGGCGTCCCAGAGAAAGCACTGCCCATCTCCAATGATGGCTGGTGCCTTCTCTGCTTCAATAACATAGTCTGTGCTGCTTCCATCAATTGCAGCAAGTCTGTTGCCTGTTCCTCGATACCCAGTCCAAAACTGCAAGCAGAGGTGACCCACAAATAACAATGATTTATTAGGAGCAACCAATGCTTCTGTTTTGAAAGCTCTTGAAAACTGTGTAAGAAAATGAGGTTAATGTCCTACTCAAAAATGCAAAAGCTGCTGTAACAATTTGGCTTGAACTTGGTAAAAGTGAACCCTACTATGCTGTTACTTGGTAATAGCATGCAACCCACTACCAAGAAAACTTCCTCTACCTATCTATAAGCCTTGATGCATCCCACCCTTCTGTACATGCACCCATCGTATGCAATTTTGCACACACCAAGCAAACCTCCACACAAGCCCTTAGTGCTCCAATTGCGCTTCTGTGTGAAGTTTGTGCTGCTCAGAAGCAAAAGCCTCCTCAACATATTGAGGGCATGCTTGTGAGAGCAAGTAGCAATGAGCCTTGCGATTCTGGAAATATCCCACTGAGCACCACCAAGCAGCACCTTTCATGCCACATCTGGTGACAAGTCTTATCGATCATAAACATAAAAAAATACCCAGAGCATCTGAGCATGCCCATGGAGTTTAATAGGCAACAGATCTCACGAAGTTCCGACTTTTGCGTACATTTCTACGTCGTCTGGGACAGCAATCATTTTTTAAGGGACACAGCTCTTAATGGCATTCTTAAATCATGAAATGAGTAAGGCACATTTTACTGCATGGGCCTTGGCAGCAAGAGCTACCAGGTGTGAAATAAACTCGGCTGTTGGCTCTTTGACAAACCCTTGTGCAGATCAAGATTGTAAATAGGGACACTTGAAAATCTTGTTTCTTGCCCTCTTTTGTGCTTATGTCTAAATGCGCTTTTTGAGGAGGCAAAATTATGACAATTGCTGCAACACAATTCAGGCTAAGGCAGTGCTGTCTGCATCTTAAGTTTCTTGGCTAATTACAAATTGTTCCAAAGACGCAAACATTGCAATCAAGCATGCCAATGTAATTGCTCTTTCCAACGAAAAGGTATTCAAAGTGCATGAGGTCGTGTAAGACATTTGCTTGTATTTGAGCGGCACCAATCGCACCTGTAGGCCCAAAGGATCGGTGTTAGCATCAAAGTAACGTCCAATTAGGGCCTGGACAGCCAGCTGGTGCTCTGCTTCGCTTTGGATTGAAATTAATGAGCCCCTGATCTCTCTGCAAGAGCGGTCAGCCTGAAACGGGCAAAGGCACGTCCTTTAAATTGCATGTGTGCTTCACTTTATTGCTGTGGCTGAAATTGCTTGAGAAGCTTGTGCTCAATCTCCTCAGGCTCCATCCAAAGTCTTGCCCGTTCAAACCCTGCTTAAACGTATTAAAAAGGCTGGCAACACCTGTCCAGTGGGCTTTGGTTGCGAAAGAAATCACTTGCTTCAAGTTAACTAAAAATCATGGTTGGATTTAAGCAGTATGCATACAACTGGGCAGTGCCTTGGCAAGCCACTGTGCTCACAAGCTTACCTCTTGGAAAGAGCGTCCTTTTCCTTCCTGGACACCAAGCAAAATATAGGTCCCTTCATCAAATTCAAGACTGTCTACTGGCTGAATCACAATGGGGGCCTGCAAGCACAAACGTGCAGCTTATCTAACGTCTTTTTCTTCATGCTCTAAATCAAGCCTCAGTGAAGGGCTTATTGATGTCGACATAAAATTATAAAACATGCCCATATTTCTTTCCCATTTCCCGGGCCAATTCCAGGACTTTATTATGTACTATGCATGCACAATCAGGTCCAGCATCACCTTAAGTGAGAGGACTGGGCCAATTATGGGCTCAAGAAATGTGCTGCGATTTGCAAATCCTTGGCAACGTCCTGTGTAGTTCCCTGGCTTACCAGTGAAGGGGGACTTGGGGGAGGTGGAGACGAAGGTGGCTTAGGGGACACAGGAGGTAGTGGGGGCGGGGAAGGAGGTGAGAGTGAGGGAGATGGTGGCTCTAGGCTTGGAGGGGGTGTGGGTGGAGGGCT
>SL_4KL_010_BRINEDRAFT_10000835_pt1 | contig 16412 bp, 15 predicted proteins | sample SodLak_010_BRINE_2_FD_10664 | JGI IMG/M metagenome (IMG submission 10664)
ATTATAATCCGTTCTAAGAAATTCTACAATCTTGTCGATAGGATCGTTGTCTATATCGAAGTTAATAAAGTTAGGATGATCTGTAAAATAATCTCTAATTTCTTTATGAAGTGTCTTTCTACGCAGCAACCAATATTCTTTTAGTTTCTTTTCGTCGAGGTTCAAAGTCTTTTTTGCTCTTACATAAAAATCTTCTTTATTTTTTGATTTATGCATGAATCTACTTCTAATCCAATCGTCTTTGTCTCTGGTTTGTAGAATAAAATAGCTGTTTGGGTATTGTTGATCTAGTAATTTAAAATTCTCAGTAGCTTCATATAAAATATTTTCTGTTGAATAGCAAAAGTCACTGTAGATATCGTTATTGTTTATGCCATATAATAATTCTCTTCTTTCTTGTAGATTGTCTAGGATACATTTTCCTAAATACTTTTTCTTTTTAATATGATGAAAACTTCTATAACCTTGCTGTTCAAAAAATTTATGGAAAGAAATTGTTGCTGTTTTATTAAAACCTATAAAAAAAACTTTTGGCCTAGAGTGTTGCATCTTCCATTCCAGCAACTCGAAGTTTCACAACATTGGTGATTTGCCACTGCTTTTGGTCCAATGCTTTTAGAACTCCCAGCCACTTGTTTCTTATAAGAGCAAAGTCATTGATTATCTTTTCATAGTCAACAACATCTGCTTCACCGTCTACATACTTTTCAACGTCTCGACTTGATAGTGCTCGCTGATAATTTTCCAGATACTGACGAAAAAAAGAACTACGCAATCTACGCAGCTCTATGTTGAGATATTCCAGTATCGCTTCAATTTCCTGCAACTGATTGAAACGATGTTCCACAATACCTGGCATTTCTGCACTAGCACGTTCGATGTTTCCAGCGAGCTTTACTTCTTGTTTGGCTTGACCCAATTCCTGTTCATAGAAATGTATAGCATCAGGAATCTTTTCGATATTTCTGGAAACTTCTGAATACCAGCCCATCAAAACTCCTCTTCGGGATTTTCTTCGTCAAGTTCAAGATAATAAGCAATTGCTTGATCTAATACAGCATCCGTTCCCATGATGTTCTTGAAATCTTCGTCTTCCACACCATAGTCAGCCAGCAAATCTACATACTGTTCTGCAGCTATATCTATTTGCTTTTTTTCTATGTATTCCTTAAACATCATCCAAACATCTGCAATCTGACGTTCCTCCATCAATCGTTTGTCTCCTCCGTTGTGTCTGAATTATTTACCTGGTCAACACTGTTATCTTCTGCTTGCATCTCAGGATCTTCTTCCTGATGTTCGGGTATCGAATAAAATTCTTGCATTATGGTATCAAGGCAACCATCCTCGTTTCGCTGCCATTCTTTGCGATACTTTTTGATTTCTTCACCGTCCTGGCTAATATACAACAATTTGTTGCCGCTCTTGTTAAGCAGTTCTTTCTTCTCAAAAAGATCAAGCAAGCCAGAATAGGGTGACATTCCCTGCTCATAGGGAATCTTAACCTGCACAGCTTCAAAAGGCTTGTTGTAGCGAGTTTTCATTACCTTGCAAGCTGCTCGTATACCTTTGACCTCTGTAATTTTGTTGCCGTCTTCGTCTTCTTTTAGCTTTAGTTTTTTCATTGCAACCACAATCGAACTAGCATACACAAACCCCTGGCCGCCTGATATTTTGTCATCTGGGTCAAACATATCCTGCGATGCATAGGTATGATTGGTGGCTACAAGACCCACATTGTGTGAGCCAAACATGTTTACACAATTTCTTACGAGGGCTGTAAGTGCTTTAGGTTTGCGGCCCATGTCGCCTTTCAAATCACCCTTGCCAAACTGATCAACATCAGTAGGAGTAAGCAGCATGCCTAGTGAATCAATCACAAAAAGAACCTTGGGGCGATCTTCTTCTGCTAGATTTTTATAATCATCTATAAAGGTGTGTACAGTTTTTGCAACATCGTCGATCATGCTCATGTTGAGCTTCAGCAGTTTGTCTTCGCTTGTATCTACATCAAGCGCCTGCAACCATGTTTCGTCGAGAGCGTTTTCTGAGTCAATAAGAACTACAAAAATGCCCTGGGCCTGTGCTTCTTTAATGATATTGCCAGAGCAAAGATAACTTTTTCCACTTCCTGATTCACCTGCAAACACCGATACTTTTCCAAGCGGGATACCTTTGTGAAAGTCACCTGAAATAAGATAGTTTAATGCAAAGTTTCCTGTGCTTACCCAGTCAGTTGGATCGTTGAATCCTGAACTCATGCCCGAGATTGATTTTGTTAATTGATTTCTAAATTTTGTAGGGTCAAATGCCTTTGATGCCATAGAGAGCTCCTTTGTTTGCCTTTGAGAAAGGGGAGTGAATCACTCCCCTTTGTGCTTTATTACTGATTTTGACGTGCACGAATCATTGCAAGAATATCTTGGGCGTTGCCGCTGCCGTCGCTTGTTGATTCTGTATCTTCAGTTTCGGGGGTTGCCGCAGGCTTAGTGTCTGCCTCTGCTTTTGAAACGTCCTTTTCAAACGATTCTGCAGGTGCACTCTGACTAGTTGCAGTAGCTTTAGCACTTGCCGGAACTGTAGGGTCGCCTGTGCGGGCCTGCATGCCTGCTGGACGGAAATACTGACTCCAGCGTTCCGGATCATATGCTTCACCGTCTACACTGGCTTCAAACATTTCCTGCATGACTTTNACTTCTACTTCTCCCGGCTTCTTGGGCAAAAAGTCCGAAAGATTGAACAACCCATGTGTGTTGATTGCGTTCATTTCTTCATCAGACAGAGGACGCTCGCGTCGTGCCCAATTAGAAGTAGAATAGTCCGCATAACCTCCCTTGGAAGTTTTGTTTAGGCGAAAATCTAAGCCTGCGGTATAGTCAGTTGGCAATTCTTCCATGTCGGGATCAAGAAGCGAACTCTTGATAATCTGAAAGATCTGTGGTCCAATAATAAAACGTCGAATAGGATTTTCAGGCTGTGATTCTTCACCTAGTGGATCCTGACGCACAAAACCCTGGAAAATATAAGAACGCTTCTTCCAGTACTTACGACCCATGTCCTCAAGTCCAGGGTCTTTAAACCAGCCTCGCACTTCTTGTAGAATAGGACAACCTTCGCCATACATTTCCATACATGGAACCTGTACCTGCACTGGTCGCGAATCGGTTTCGCCTTTAATGCCTGCGAAAGGCAGCTTGATCATAAGCCGCTCTGCCCAAAAGAAGTCATTAGACTCGTTCCCGTCAGGAAGGAAACGTAGAGTTGCAGACTCTTCTTCCTTCATGTTCCAAAACGGATAAATTGCGTTGTCGCCAGGACCTGACGAATTGTTGCTCGGACGGTTTTCTTGCTCTTTTAGACGTGCACGGATTTCTGCGAGAGATGCCATAGTTTTTGCCTCCTAATTTTTTGCCTATGTGCTTTAGTGCCTATTTGTTGCACATTTTTTATTATACATGATGTGCAAAACATGTCAAGTAATTTTTTAATAAAATCAAACACCTGCAAGGTGTTTTAGCCTTTCAAATTCTTCGTCTTGTGTATTTACAATTTGTACGCCCTGTTTGCGTAGTTCTGATTCAAAGTCTTGTGCTCTTTCTTCGTCGTCAAACTGAAACACAGTGCTTCCATCGTTTTCGTAATCGCCGCGGAATAGATCTTTTCCAATTTCGTTTGCTATTAGTGCGTCTCTTGGTGCAACTTCGATACTGGTGCTTTCGGCGTCTGTTTCTTGTACAGTTTCTTCTTCGTCATCGTCTTTGTGTTTTTCGCAATCACATGCTTCCAGATACTGCTGATAGGTTTCATTTATTTTGTCAATGAACTGTTTGGCAGTTTCGATATACTGTTCGCCATAGTCTTTTTCCACACCGGTTAAAACAGCAGTCTCACCCTTTGGCCAGGCACCGTTTTCTTTATCATAGTGAGAAAGAATAAATTCTGTTATTGGTAATTGTTCGGTTTCTTGATCATCTGAATCTTCTTTCTTTCTACAAGATCCCTTTTCGCCTCGCTTTTTTCCAGGAACTTTTTCATACCCGTCCCAGCATTTGTCATAAATTTTGCTATTACCGTGTGCTTCATCGACTTCGTTTTCGAATTCGTCAGGGTCGAGTTCTTTGGAAACTGTGCCTTCACCTATCAGTCTATAGATATACGGGAATACATCTTTCAGGTCTTCGTTAAATTGACGTATAGTAAGCTCGTCGATCCAGTTTGTTTTTACATTTTCTGGTACTTCTTCTAACACTATGTTTTCATATGTTTCCAAGACGTCTGCATATCTATTGGGCTTTTGTATGTTTTCCAGTTCTTTTTTTACGTCTTTGGTTCTGGCTTCTATTATGTGCATGTATTGAGAAAGGCCCTCTGCCATTACTTTAGATCTTCCTACATAAGTTTTGAATTTTTTTAGATTGTTCAGTTCTTCTGAAAGACCAACCACATGCTTGCCAAAATCATCATAAGGATTGCCGCCTTCTGACACATGGCGTGCCATTGCTCTTGCACCAGCTAGATGTCTATAAGGATATTTAAATCTCTCGCCCTCTGGAGACTCTATGTATATCTTGTCGATGCTGCGTGTCCTGGCTCCTGCTTGTTCTGTATTAACAGGTTTTTTGTGCCTGATATTTAGGCGTGCATTTCCAATTTTTTGATAGCTGATGTTGTTTGTGCCGTACATTGTTGATTCGCTCATTTTGATATTTCCTCCCTTTTGCTGGGCAAGGAATTTATAATCTCTTTTATCCAGGTTAGATTTTGTAATGTCTCTCACATCAAAATCTAGTAATCTTTTTTTGGCAAAATTTCTTAGTTCTCTAAGAAAATCATACCAGTTCTGTCTGGTTATATCGTCTTCTTGTTTTACAAAATTATTTGTGTACATTACGCTTAGATTATCTTCGTCCAAGCCAACAGACACTCTGCCTAGCTTTTTATCTCCTGCTTGATATTCAAAATCAAAAAACCTTGCCTGCTGGGGATCGGAAGTGACTTTTCCGTCCGCGTTGCCTATTGTAATTGCAGGATGCCTTCCGCGTATTTTGTTGAATAACTCTTCAGAGATTGTTTCTAGATTCTTCATAGTGATATTTATCAGATAGTGCTCACAAAAATGGGCATGGGAGCCTGATAATCTTCGTGGTGATCTGTTGACGAAAAAGTATCATAGACTCTGGGATCCCAGTCTTTTAACACTTCAATCATTCTCAAACTTAAAAGTAGTGCCGAAACAAGATCATCTGAATGTCCCAGTTTTGCTTTGTAACTGGACCCTGTTGCTATAAAGTTTTTTAACTCACTTATTAAAGGTTTAGACTTTACTTTAATTTTGTTTGTTTCTATCATGGTTTTCAGTCTGGAGCAGGCAGTTACTTTTGATCCGTGAGTAGTATTAAATCCTTTTCGAAATTTTCTTACATGGCCTTTTCGTTGCGGTTCTGATATAAACAGACCGGGGATATTTTCTTCTCCAAAATCGTCTATCACAATCAGAGCAGCTTCACCTATACCATTGTTTTCCACACTCCAGTATATGCCTGTGGGATTCTGTGTTTTATCTTCGATATACTTGCAAATGTCGCTAAGTATTCTTACCTGCCCTGGTATGGCTGTGGTGTTATGTTGCCATTCTGCAACCTGCTCATATGTGGGCAATTCTATTACCTGTATTGCTGCGAAATCGCCGCCAGTGCCCATGGAAGGATCAAGGCTAACACAATATGTATATTTAGGCGAAGGAATTTTGTACCATCTGGTTTGACCCATGTTTAGTTTGGGTGTTTTTCCTTCCATTTCTGCAAGATAAACAGAAGAAAGCAGTGTTTCATCAAATGACAAGAATTCACAATCATACTCTCTTCTAAAACGTTCTTCTCCTATTCTGCCCAATTCTGCTGCTTTCCAATCTTCATCTCGGTCAGGATGTTCTTGCCAGGTTACCTTAAAAGAATGAAACCCATTTATGCCCACTTCTTGTTCGTTGCCATTTTCATCAAAGGTTTGCTCTGCTTGCTTCCACAAAGTAGCAAAAGTGTCTTCGTCTGAGTTAGGCGTTGAGGTAATTATTGCTCTGCCGCCTGTTGCCAGCGTTGGAGATATGGAGGTCCAGAAGTCTTCTGCTATAGTAGGCTGAACATATGAAAATTCATCGCAGTAAAGTAGTGAAATACTCATACCGCGTCCAGTATTATCTGTAGTTGTTTGTGCTACAATTCTGGATCCGTTTTCAAATTCTATACTCTGTTTGTTATAAGATGTAACTCCTGCTCTTATATGATCAGGACACATTTCATAGACATATCTCAATCTTTGCATTATTTCCTGCGCACCTTGATATTTGTGAGCAGCAATTAGAATAGTTTGATCAGCATGAAACATTGCATACCAGCACAGGTATATAGCAGCACAAGTGGTTTTTCCGGTTTGTCGAGCTAGCATATTGATATTGAATCTGTAATTATGATAGCTTGACATCAACCTTTCCTGATACTCGTACGGATCAAACAGCAGCCTGCCTTTTACAGGATGCTGTATGTAGGCAAAGTGTTTTGCAAAATAGAGATAACCAGTATCAGGATCCATACAGTGCACAAGTTGGGCTATCTGCTCCTCTGAGTAGGCGTCCGCACCGTGTGCTTTTTTTGTTAAGACTCCGTCGAGCGACTTTGACATATACTTACCTATTTAGGTTGCCACTTGCCTTTTCCAAAAGTTCTGTCGGCTTCTTGTTTTTTTAACTGTGCCGTTCGTCCGCTGGTATTAAACCATTTTTTAGCCCAGCGACCTGTTTCGATATGTGTTAATCCCATTTTTTTTGCAATATCGTCTTCTGTAGCAGGAACACGATATATGTACATGCCGGTCATTCTGGGTCTGTTATCGGCTTCTGCAGTTATTTTTTTTTTAAAACAGGCGCAACATCAAGATTTTCTCTCAGTTGTGCTAGAACTGTGTCATGCACACTTGTAACTGCGTTTGCCTTCTGGAGTCGAACTCTTTCTTCTCCCAATCTTTTTATAATTGACCTTGCCTCTTTATCGTAAAATTCTACAATTTTACGCGGTGTTTTATTCAGAAAAGGCTTGACATATCGATTAAAAACAGGAGCAGATTCGTACTGAATTTCTTTTGCTTTGTGTTTGGCTTTTCTTCCTGTTTTGTCTTTTTTGCTCTTATGAGCACCAGCACCTGATCTCTGAGCATGTTTAGCTACAAAATTTCTGGGTTTTTGAGTTGCTTCAGCAAACATACTTTCAGATGTCTTCTGATTGTCGTTTATTGATTTTTGCATTGTAGGTGTCAGACTGTTATAAACTTCTTCGCCAAAACGATCCATAATATCGTTTTCGTCTCTTAGATCTATAAACTGGCCGCCTACAGAGAATCCAAGCACATTAGGAAGCTTTATACTACGCCATGCACGTTTAGCTGCTTCTGCTTGTGCTTGTTCAGGATCCATGCCTTCTTGTTTAAGTTCACGCAATCGTTTGTTGTATGCATTTATGTCAACAACCTTGTAAATGTCGTTATTTTGTTGAACATTGGCTTGACGATCCGTTTTGGCTGCTGTGCTAGGAACATAAGCTGACAGATTCTTTTTAATTGCCATTTGTCTTACTGTGCCATCTTTTTTGACAAATGCTACACTGACAATTTTGTTGCTTTCGATAGCGTCCCTTAGTTCTTGAAGTTCACCACCTTCTTTAAATGATTTATAATCTAGAGGAGATTCTTCTATATCTGTATCTTCAAAATGATGTCTGTAATTGCTTTTTTTGGTGCTGTGTCTACTACCAATTACAGCATCTCCAGTGCCTGCTAGGTACTGATTCCACATAATAAAAATTATTTCAGCCACATTGGGTGCATTTTCTATTTGTCTCAAAAAATGTTGGACTTTTTCTGGTCTCATGGTTTTTGCATTCTGCATCATGGTACTAGCATGTTGCTTTGCAGTTTCCAAATCCATATTGTTTAATTTTTCAATGTCGCTGAGATTGAAATTGCTGTCTTTACGGGCTTCTACGGTGTATTTTTTGTATTTTTTTTTTGATTTCGGTTTGGTTTTCTTCTCAGTCATTTTCTTTTTGAGTATCCTGGAAAGTTCTTCTTTCAATGAACTTTCTGCAGTAATAGGATTGTCACCAGGCTCTGCTCTTTTATAGCTCTTCTTGCGGCGATTTATACCGCCTGATAGATCATGTGTTAATTTTTCGTGATCATCATAGGTTTCTTCTGGTGCATTGTCCCAGTCGTCTTCTGCAACAGGTTTGCTGATAATTTCCGGATCATCCAAGGGTTGAGGAGCAGTCATGGGAGGCATATCAGCAATGTCTGTAGGCTCGTGCATGGTAGTGGGCTGAGCACCTACAGGTTCTGCAGGAGCACCTGCATTGTTCATTAGTCGAGCAAGCTGTGCAACTTCATCTGCACTGTCGCCTACTACAACTGATGCTGCTTCTTGTACAGGTTTCTTGTTGTTGCCTGCAACATTAGCTAGAGATTCCAGAATCGTCTTCATTTCGTTGTTCTCTTGCTTGCTTGGAGCATACTCTCCTTTTGAAGCTGCTTCGAAGTTGTTTAAAATTTTGTTCATGTCCATGATTAGCTTCCTATTGCACTCTGTGTGTTTTGATCCATTGTGATGTCCTGAGAATCTCCTTGAGGTCCTCCTATGCTTGGATCATTTTCTCTTTCTTTTCTTGCCCGTTCGAGTTCTTTCAACAGGTCCATTACTCTGTTTTCGCCTACAAAGTCCTGTGCAGACTCTCCGCCCATGTCCTCCTGATTTAGAATAGGCTCATAGGGAGCATCTTCTCGTTGTTGATGTTCATGTTGATAAATTTCTTGCGGCTCGTAAGGATTCCTTACTATAACATAGGCCTTGTCTATACCGCAGGTGTAACCAATATACTCCTGCAAAACTTGCACTGTGGTAGGATAGTTAAGTTCTACCTCATAGTATGTCACTTCCATATTCTGAAGCTGTGGAAAGTCTAACGGTCTTTCACTTATTGGAGTTCTTTTTGGGGAACTTAAATTAACAAGAGAATATTTTTCCAGCACAGTTTCCAGTTTATCTTCGATGTCTTCTGGTAACTCGCCTGCAATACCAATCTTGAATTGATATGTTTTCTTGCTTTCTGTTAGGTAATCTTTGAATGTTTTCATATGTAAATCCTATATGGTTATTTATCAAGATTTTTCAATTTTTCAAGCAAACTGTTGCGGTCAGTTACTACATATCCTTCACCTTGTACAACATCGCCTTCTCCGCTAGACTTTTCGTCTTGTTTTTCTTTTTTGAGCTGCAGCTCAATCATTTTCAATTTTTTGTCTATCTTGGCTGTTTTTGCTTCTAGATTGGTTTTCAGCATGGTAGAAGCAACCTCAAAAACTCTGCCCGAGTACCGACTTTCCACATTCATACCAAGATCCATTAAATCTTCATAGGCATCCATTGCTTTTGTGGCTACTTCGTCTAGTTCTTGGTCGGCTAGTTTTCCCAATCCTTTTTGGGCGGGCAAAGCCGATGCGATCTTGTCTAGCTCAGCAATGTCACGAATTTCAGATTCTTCCTCTACCTGTTTCTGCTGTGGCTCTGACTGCTGCTTTTGTTTTAGTTCTTTTTCGTCTTCGACGTCGAATATTTCTTGTAATTTTTTTGTCATAAAAACACCATTAAGTATGTAGTTTATTATTTATTTTCTTTTTACGTTGTTTCTTGTTCCTGCAAAGATATCGTTTTCTGTAACAATTCTAAATTGTAATCCTTGTTGTTTTGCATATGCTCGAGCAGCTTGCCATTTGGCTTGATTAACAATATAGTGAGCTTTATTGTGTTTGCTCTTGCCTAGATTTTCTCGAAATGCTTGGGTGGAAGGTTTTACTTCGATAATTTCATTTTTTTGTATTCCAGATCTGTCAGTATAAGATATAAAAAAATCAGGCACATAGATAGTATATTTTCCTGTTAGCGGATTTCTATAAGGAATTTTTATTGCTTCTGATGCCCATTTTAGAACTGAAGGATGTTCGTCACAGAATCTGCAAAACGCAAACTCCCATGAACTTCTATAAGTCGGTGTTTTGTTTCCGATATATTTGTCAGGATTTTTTAGCGTAAATTTTCCCTGTGCAAAGCGACTCATAGCACAATATTTCTGGTTTCCAGAGTCTGGGTTGTGGTTTTGACTTTATATCCCAGTGAGCTAGACTTAGGCCGATTAAGGTTGAGAATTTCAGCCACAATTTTGCTTAATTCTACTTCTGTTAGGCCTTGCAGTGTGTCTAACAGAGTGTACACATTCACAGCGTCTATTTTTGCCTGTTGAAGTAGTATAGTTGCAGTGCTTATTGCTGCTGTTTCGTCGAACCCTCTTTTTTCAAAAAAAGACACCACAGCGTCTACTTCGTTTGCCGAATATTCTAATGGTGCGTCTCTAAAAGTATCAAAGAATCGTACAACATCTCTGTCTGAAAACTTGGTTGGTTTGATGATCGGTAAACTTGGCATTAATCTAGTCCTCGTGCACTTGCTTCTTGGGCCAGTAATTCTTGACCTCTACTGTCTAGCTGAAATAGAGGTTCTTGGCTTATAATACCAGACGATAAATCTGCTGGCTGTGCTAACACATCGGGTGTTGGCGGGCCAACAAAAGCCCCCGGAGTATCTATTCCAGGACCGCTTGCCATAACTGCGTCTACAGCATTTTGTTCTGCAGTTCCTGCTGTCAGCTGCCTTGCTTGTGCAGCCGTGTCTTGGTTTTCCCCGGCATTTCCCAGAGTTTTCGGAAACACTATCTGTAAATTGTCGCCGGACCCGCCTGAACCTAAAATACTTCCCACACTGAAATTGCCTGTTGCTAAGTCGCCTAGGGCCTGTGTAGCTATGTTAAGCCCTTCTTCTCTTAGGCCTTCTTGTGTTAAATTTGTAGCAGTTTCAAAAACATTTACACCTGCAATTGCAGTGCCCAATAGCCCGCCAGTTCTGCCTCCAACAATGTCGCCTGCACCGCCTACAACTTCTCTCAATCCGCCGGCAGCACCTCCCAGTGTAGATATAGGGCTGGGAACTTTGTCGTATTTTTCCTGGCCAAATGTTGTGGGCGATCCGTTTGATCCTGTTTCTACATCACCTCTCTCATATACCACAGTGTCATAGTTTACTGTAATTGAATTTGACATTGGTGTATTTGTGTCGCTAGCATCCACCGAATCGTGATTCCAGGAAGAAAGTATTGGTCGGATTAGTCTGAATGTGGTAAACCTACGCCTTTGCATCTGAGTGATTTCAATCTTGTCAAAAAAGGGAACAGGAGGTACACGATTGTCCAAACCAAACGCATGGTTATTGGCCTGTGCATCTTTATATAGTGTGTCTCCATTTGCAGTGCCGTAAGGACCCTGGCCTGTTTCACCTGCTGTATTTGCATCAGCATAGTAATAGCGATAATATGCTTCCATTAAGGCAGTAATCAAACCAAAGTTATCATCATAGAATTCTATGGATATTGGTTCATACTCGATATTTGTTTGAATATTTTTCTTACGATTGTATTTGTTCTTGGTTTCCAGATTTACAGAAAATCCAGGCAGGTCGGCAGTTCTTACCAGCATGCCTACTACATTTTCGTAAGGTTTAAAAATATCTTCTGTAAAACGTTGAGCAGCCGGTGTTAGAAAAAATCCCACATGATATAGAAATTTTGAGTGAGGAGCATACTGAAAATTGTTGTCTACAAACAGTCTGCTGGCATGCCTCCAATCACCAAGATTTCCTTTGGGGTTGGTGAGTCCTCGAAATGCTTGATCAAAAAAACCGTCGAATATTGCCATATGTGTATTTAGTTTTCAAAATTAACCGAGCATTTAATAAAAAAGGGGCACTGGGCCCCTTTTTACATGACAGGAGTTGTAGAAATATTACAAGCCGCCGCCTGTAATCAAGCTGCCTGCTGTTCTGCCAACAGTTGTGCCAATGCCAGTATTTTCTGGTGTTTGGACAGCATTATCATAACGAATTGACAGTTCAACTGTGACCGGTTCGCTGTTAGAATAGTCTAGTTCGTTATAGTTTGCATTTTGCACAAAACAACCATAAAGCTCAAATGTTTCTAACACATTAGGAGTGTTGGCGCCGTTGCCACCGTCTAGTATTTCAATTCTTGTGGTAAATTTATAGTCAATACCACTTGCTGCAGAACTCTGTTCGAAAAAGTCGAACTGCTTCTGTAGCTGCTCGCCTACAAGCTTCTGCACCCTGTTGTTTACGTCTTCTCTTAGAGTGATTGTTACAGGCTGCCATGCATGTTTGCCAGCAAGATAAGCACGAGTGTTGTAGGTATGAATTTCCATCTCTTCAAATTCTACCTGTGGACGACTTGCACTTACGACCTGTTTTGTTAATTCTGTAGTCGGTGTGGACACACCAAAGTTTTCTAGTGAAACTCTGAAACGATACTGCAGCTTGGGCATCAAGAGGCCCTGGCTAGATGCAGAATCCTGTGTATCTAGAGGTACCGAGATTCTTGATAGTGTTGAGATTGCCATATGTGTAACTCCTTGTCAAGAGTATTTATCATTTTTTGCTATATTTTTTTGACCCATAAAAAAGTGCATGATTTTTATAGTTTGCATAAATAGACTTAACAGAATTAATAAGGATGTCTACATATGATTGTTTGCCAGATCTGTCAAGAAAAATTTCAGAATATGATTACTTGGAAACATCTCAAAAAACATAACACAACTGTGAAAGAATACAAAGAAAAATACGGCGACGTAGTAACACCGGAATACAGGCAACTAAAGCAACAACAAAATGCTGGTAAAAATAATCCCAATTATGGCAATCACTTAACACAAGAATCAAAAGACAGAATTTCCAAATCAAACAAAGGAAAGACTCCTCACAACAAAAATAAAAAAATGTCACAAGATCAAAAGACAATCTTATCGAAGAAAGCAAAAGAGAGAAATGCATTCTGGCAAGAAAATAACAATCACCCTCTTTTAGGCCGCAACCATTCTCAAGAAACAAAAGAAAAAATAAAACAAAAAAGAGCAAATCAAATTATTACAAAAGAACAAGTGCAAAAAGCACTAGAAACAAAACGCTCAAGAGGTTATGATCTTGCATTTTTTAGAGGAAAATCTCATTCAGACGAAACTAAAAAGAAAATTTCACAATCTTCCATAAACGCAAACCGAGCAAGAACACAACAAAGCATCACAGAAGCAGAATCAAGGCTAGAAGAATTTGGGTATAATTTACATAGCACAAACGACAACTTGTTTTCTATTGAGTGTACAACGTGCGGTACTAGATTCACAAGAACTAGACAGTATGCAACTGCAAGCAAAATTACAGCCAAAATGTGTCCAACTTGCTACCCTCCTTTAAAAGGAACCAGTATTTACGAAGCAGAGATTTATGATTTTTTAAAAGATTACACTGTTGTTGAAACAAATAATAGATCTGTAATTGCTCCAAAAGAAATAGATCTGTTATTGCCTAACAAAAAAATAGGAGTTGAATTTAACGGGCTATATTGGCATAGTGACAAATATAAAAATTCAGATTATCATATTGAAAAAAAGAAAGCCGCAAATGCCAATAATATAGATTTAATACATATTTTTGAGGACGAATGGGTTAATCAAAAAGAACTAGTAAAATCAAGATTATTATCTTGGATTAATTGTTCTCCAGAAGTTGTTTATGCTAGAAAATGTCAAATAAAAGAAATTGATTCTAAAACTGCAAATCAATTTCTACGAGAAAATCATATACAAGGATCAGGAAGGTCCAATATCAGACTAGGCTTATATTACAACGAAAATCTTGTGTCTGTAATGACCTTTTTGAATAACGATATTTCAAAAAATATTAAAGGTTGGGAATTAAATAGATTTTGCTCTAGAAAATTTACTCAGGTAGTAGGATCGGCATCCAAGCTGTTTAAACATTTTTTAAATAGCCACAATCCTCAGTGTATTACTAGTTTTTGCGATTTGCGGTGGAATAGAAAAGAAACAGTTTATGAAAAATTAGGATTTGAATTTATACACAATTCGCCTCCGAACTATTGGTATTTTTTACCTGCTGAAGGAATACGACATCATCGTTATTCGTTGCGTAAGCCCAGTGATTGCTCAGTTACAGAACGAGAGCTTCGCGAATCGCAGGGTTATTTGCGTATATACGACTGCGGAAGTTCTAAATGGGTTTGGACGAGATAAAAAAAGGGTAGCAAAAACTACCCTTTTTCGCTTTACTCTATCGATATTATAGAGCTGCTATTTCGCCTGTATTTTTCAAACGCAACGGAATAAAGATAAATTCTGCAGCTTTAACAGGCTCGATGGCCACATCCACATATAGCTCACTTCGGTCTATTCTGGCAGGTGTGTTATTGCTCTCATCACAAACCACAATAAAGTCACCTACAGCTCTTTGACCAACAAGTTCTAGTAACAGACTTTCAACTGCTTGTTTGATTTCGTCTCTTGTGATCTTGTCGTTCTGCTCAAAGATATAGGGTTTAGCAAGAACATCAAGCTGCTGTCTCAGGAAAATTACCAATCTAGCAACATTGATTCTGTCCAGTGCACTAGCACCTCTTGCTCTGGTTTTCTGACCAAAGTTTACAAGACCAGCACCGCTTATGAATGTTAAAGGATTAACATTATTCTCATACAGTGTATCTCTCTGACCTTCATTGAGCGATATGCTTACAAAGCCGCCTTCGTCGTCAACAAAGCCGATAGAAGTAGCATTTGTAATGCCGCCGCGTCTAATTCCAGCAGGTGCAAACCAGGGGAACGATACCTGATCGCTTAGAATCATGGTTCTTAGCATCATGTGACTTGGCGGAACAACAACGTTTCTGCCGAAGTTGTCTGAAGTAAATCCCCAGGGATAAAACACAGCCATGTACTCGTCCCTGCTTACCAGACCTTCAAGACCGTCTTCTGGCGCTTGAGCTTCGTTTGTTGCCCAGTTGTTCAGACTTGTTGCATCAGGACGAAGTCTTGCAGGAGCATCTCCTACTACAAAAGCAGTAAGGCCTCTGTCAAAGTTGAGCGAAATCATTTCAGCAATTACTTCGGTATAACCTGGCGTAGCCATTAGATTGAATGCTCTGCCTTCTGTATCTCTGATGTCGTCGTTGGAATTAAGCATGGCCTGTATAGCCTGAATAATCACTTTTCTCTGTGCTTTTCTTCCAAAGCTTCCAGCACCGTCGGGTTGATTTCCGCTTTCTGTTACCCAGCGATGTGGATAATACTCGTCCATGGACTCTCCGCCAAATCTCTGATTGTCTTGATTTTGGTTGATATAGTTTCTTACAAATCGCTTTACATTGAAACCTGATCTGCGAAGATTCCAAAGCAGCATGCCTCTTGGGTACAGTGCAGGATCAGGTGCATCAGGATCGAGGTAATCGCTTACAAGAAGTTCTGAAATATCAGCAGATTCTTGTCTTTCACCACTTGTGCTCCATCTTGCATCAGCAAATACAATACCATTTTCTGAGGTCTGATCTGATGTATCAACAGGAATCCAGCGATTTTCAATTGGTGTATTTTCCAGCTCTGCATTGAATTTGTAAATTAGCGGATAATTCTCAATATCTGATGTGTCAATCCAGATGTCTCCAGTCACAAGTTCATCTCCGTTGCTTTGGTTAGTAGGCGTGCTTGCACTTACTATAGGACCTGCTGGATCTGTGCCTGGGAATTCGTTGAGATAGCCAACCCAGGTATCACCATCGTGTACCATTAGATCAACTTCGTCCACAATTGAATTGTACCATAGTCTACCGTCTGTAGTTAATGCAGTAACTTCAGATGCCGAAGCTGTGTAGAATGCTTCGTCTGTACCAGGCGTAGTTGCAGTCCAAAGACTTGCCTGTAATTGTAAAGGAACAGTGTTGTCTGTTGTGCCAGAAACAAAAGAAACACCAGCAGTGGATTCTGAAAATCCTAGGCCGCTTAGTGTGGGATTGGTGCCATCATCTGTAAATCTAATGTCGCCCCCTGTGGCGTGCTCAAGAGTAATTCTGTTCTGAGAATCTACTGTAGCACTTAGACCAGTTATGCCCAAGCTGTTTACAGCATCTGCAAATCTTTCTGCATCTTCTTCGTCACCTTCTGGTGTAAAAGTTGCAGGCACAGCAGTGGTAAATCCTGATGTACCAGGTTGTGTTACAGAAAACTCTATGCTTCTGTCTCCGTTTGATGTAACACCAGTTACTGGTGTGCCGGTTACCTGAGTAGGAAACACACCGTTTCTGCGATATGCTTTGAAGGTAGCCAGCTGAGGTTCATCTGCTGCTACATTGTAATTCACATACACAGCACCATTGGGTATTGAAATACCGCCCTGTGTTCTGTCTAGCTGA
>SL_4KL_010_BRINEDRAFT_10000837_pt1 | contig 16401 bp, 15 predicted proteins | sample SodLak_010_BRINE_2_FD_10664 | JGI IMG/M metagenome (IMG submission 10664)
AATTTTTTAATAATTTTATCTAAATCGTTTTTCATTTCCTCTGATAATTCTTCTGTAAACATTGAATCTTTTGTATAGTCAACATACCAATTTAATGCATCAACAAGTACTGTTTTTTCACTCCGTTCTAAATCAACTTTTAAATCCAAACTATTCTCGTTCATGTCCATATGAACACATAGGATAAAATTAACATAAAAGTTTCTATCAATATATTGATATTTAACACATAATTATATATGTTTCTTGTACATACGGTAATTATATATGTTAAGTATAGATATTGTGTCCAAAAAATCAGATAAATATATTGATTCAGCATGGAATATAAAAAGAGAAGTATACGAAAATACAGGATTGTTAAAACAAGAATGGCCATCTTTTGAACAAATATATTATCAAAGTAAAGTATACNCCATAAAATGTGATGAACAGGGTTTAATTGGGTATGCGTGTATCGATGAAGATAATTACCTTTCTTTATTAGTTATTAAACCAGAACACCAAAGAAATGGATTGGGGCGCAAATTAATAGAAGAAATAAAAACAGAATTGAATTATATTTATTGCCATTCTAGAATGTCTAATAATAAAGCATACAAGTTTTATACAGATATGGATTTTGAGGTTGGAGATATTGAAGATGAATATTATTTAAATGGTGAAGATGCGTATATTTTTGAGTATGATAATAGAAAAGTTAAAATTGATTATCCTTTATAATATTATTTTTTTGCCATATTTCAACGGTTAATTTTAATTTTTCAATCGTTTCTACAGCTTCTTCATGTTTTTCATTTTGAATTTTATTTACAGCTACTTCCGTATATTGTCTTGCTTTTGTATTTTCAATTAAAGATGTATTTCTTATTTTTTTATATCCTTTTGTTAATAAATTCATAGCTTGGGAATACTTTTTATTTTTGGCGTAGCTATACGCCTTATCAAAATAATATATCGCACCTTCATATATTTCTAATATACTCACATATAATAACAATTATTCTATGGTTTAATATGTTTTTAAACTCAGGTCAATAGTTATAGGATATGATATGTAAATATAAATTATATGATTTCAAAAATAGATGTAAAAAAAGAATTATCTAATACCGTAGGTGAAGAATTTGATTATCATTCAGATATTGCATCTATTAATGCGGTTAAAACGGGTCCAAACTCGGTGGAAGTCGGTCATTTTGTTGTTAAGAAAGATGAAAGAAGAAAAGATTATGGAAGTACCATCTTTGAAGCATTACTAGATGTTTTAAGAGAAAATAAAATTTACACTGTTACAATTAAAATACAGGCCGTAGATGATGGTAGTAAAAATGATACAGTTATGAAATTTTTAAGAAATTATAATTTTGAATATAGAGGCACCGTACAAGATTTCAATTGGGGATTATGTATCAAAGCTTATGGGGATATTTAAGTATACCGAATAATTGATTCTTCTGTAGGTAATACATCTCTTCTCCATTCTTTTTTCCTATCTTCAACAGTTTTCCCTGTCACTTTTTTTAGGAATTTATTTTTGGATGTGGTTGCATCAGGAACTTGAGATAATAAACCATTTGATTCAATATATGATAATTCTTTTTCTGTTATATCTAATAATAATGTATTTTCACTTTGGTTTATTTCTATGTATATTTCATTTAATACAGAATTATTCGGATTTGTTACAAGATATGAATTATCTTCTTTTTCATCAATTTCACCAAAATAAGATTCAATCAATTTCGATACTTTTTGTTTTGTTAGAGATTTTTCAGATTTAATAGTAAATTTTCTCATATACAATAGAATGTTATTATAACTAATAAATGTCACCACACAAAGGTTATACAAAAATCACTTAGAATGTTTTGTGAGACAAGTATCTAATCCCATTAATTCTACAGGATTAACGTCGGGTTGTGTAACAACCATTTGTCCTTTATCGAATTGGGGTAATTGATTCTTATACTCACGTGGAATATATACATCAGGTGATTCAACTACGCGCCTGTCAAGTTGTAAGTATATTTTCGTATTAAATTGGTTTCGTGCTTCACCATCTATATCTTCTGGATTTTGGGAAATGAAATATAATCCAAATTTATCTTTCCGACCTCTTCTTGCTGCTCGTCTAAATTTATCTACAATAAATCGTTCTCTTGTTGTTTCTGGCTCATTTACATATTCGTGTGCTTCATCTAATGCTAGAACTAACGGTGTCCCTTTAATTTGTGGGAAATTAACGTCACTACTTATTTTATTTTCAACGATATGTGAAGAAATTGCTTGAATGACTAATTGTTCTGAACTACCTCTAAGATGTCCCGTAGTAATTACAGATACTTGTCCCGGCTCAAACATATTATCAACAATATCTGTATCTAATAACGATTTTGAATTGTCAAATACATCATAATATTCACTTCTATATAGTACACGTCTTTTTGCTGCATTGATTATACTTTCATTATATGTTCCTTCTTCGATTAGTTCAAGCTCATATTCAGTTTCAAACCATTGTTTGAATCCAACAAATGTAGCTTTTGAATAATCATCTATTGCTGAATTGAAATAATCTCCAATAGATTCTTTGATAAGTTGTCTTGTCGGCCCTTGAGGGTCATTAGGCATCATCAATGCCGGATATTCGTGAACGATTTCAAACGGTATACCGAAATTAATTACTTCACTACCTTTAGTATTTAATTCTTTATTAGAACTATTTTTTGTTTGAGGGGCGAATACTTTGAAATCAATATCTCCATCACCAATACCACCGTATTGGAGACCATTTCTTGCTTCAGCTAATTCTTTTGCACGTTTCATATTTTTGGGGTCTTGTCCCATTTCAGCATATTCTTCCTCAGGGTCAATTATTGTTATGTTTAATGCTCTTGTTCTTTCTTTAATTCCGCTATTATTTTGTTCACTACTAGGAACAGCGATTTTGTATTCACTTTTTTGAGCAAATTGTCTTAAAATATTTTTACTCGTGTGAGTTTTCCCTGTTCCTGTTGAACCTGCAACTAATACGTGACGGAATATTGATGGCTCCCCTTTATAATCCGTATTGGTTGTAGGATTAAATAGATAATATTCTAGTGGATTTGTTTTATTAGGGACTCTATTTCCATTTACGGACATATCGCCTACATAAATACCTTCTCTAGGAATATCTAAACCACAACGTAAGAATTCATTTTCTTCAACTTTATCTAGTCTTACGGTAGGTCTAGGTGGTGTACTTACAAAATCACCGACAAATGGTTCTTTTTGTTCTTCCCAATTATCTTTTAATCGAATTATTGAAATAGGATTTAATTTCGCAAAGTATTGATATTGTTCAGAACCAAAATTATCTGCATTTGTATACCGTTGGTCTTCTAATTGAGTATTATAAACTAAAGATTCAATTGAAGCCAGCAATTGCATTTCAACGAAAACATCTTCATCTTTTTTATTTTTATCAGGCACATAATATGGAACGCGAATATAATCCCCTACTTGAATACTATCTCTTTCATTAGGATGAATAGAAGCATTAATTATATTTTCATCTCGGCCAATTTTTAATCCTGTATTTGTTGCGGTAATGTGTCCAATACTATTTTTAGGTAAGGGATTTCTAAATGGTTCTGGTACAGATGTATGTATTTTATTACTATCTGTATCCGTTATATCACTATCAAGCTCATCTAATTCTTCACCAAGGTCATCTATATTATTATCATTCATTTATATCACCAAAATTATTCATAGTTTCTACTTTTATTATGATTAACATGTGACTCTTTATTTATAAGTCTTCTTAATTGTTTTCTAATATTTCGTGTTATTCTAACTTTTTCATCTGCCAATACGATAGGAAGTGGTTCACTAAATTCTTTTGTCATTTCTGTTAATGCAATATCTCGTAATTCATCTTTATCATGGCCTCTATCGAATAACATTTTCGGCACACCAATTCGATATACTGTTTTCTTCGTAGGTGGTTTAGCATAGAAAAAGGCTCTAGAATATTCTTCTGCAGAGCCATATTTTAATTCTACATTATTATTATTTTTTAATGGCACAACATATTCATTATGGCCAATAGGTATACTTTTTTCGACATACCACGGCGTATAACTCATAACCGCACCATCAATATCAGATTTATTTAATGCATCGGAGAATAAAGTAGAATCTGTATTCCATGGAATATCTTTTCGGTCTAATTCCGGTGATTTTTCTGAAATCGCATCTAATATTCTGGTTGCATTAGTTGTTTTTTGTACGCCAAATACAGGTGTATTTGAAAGGATACAATTTTCAATTCCATTGACATATAATTGAATTATTTCATGAATCACATCATCCCAATTTTCCATTGGACTCCTCATTGTTTTACCTGTTCGATGATATAAAACCCATATCAAAATATCTGCAGGTAAAAGAGGACCATCAATAAATAATGGTTGGTTTATATCTTCAGATACCCATTCAAACTGTTTTCCTTCGGCATAGGAACGAGATATTGAAGATACCCAGTTCGGTAAATCACTTGATAGATTATCCAACCGTTCAAATTGATTTACATTTACGCGCGTATTATCTTCTTGATATGATTTATCAATATTTAAGTTATAATCATCAAAATAGGCAGAGATGCAGATATTATTTCGGGAATTTATATCCGATATCTTATCTTGACCTGTAGCAGAAACACCTGCCACACTTGCACTCAAAATAAGACCATTATTATAAGTTAAATCTTTTGTCGTACTCCCATCAATACCATATGCGAATTTATAAGTCTGTTCCGAACGGGCTTGTATATCTTCGACTAATTCGTGTTTAGGTGTAAAATCGTCACCATATACTTCTATTCCACCACCCTTTTTTGTTAAATGTGAAATTATTTCTTCTGCATTTATTTCATCAATTTCTTGATTATCAACAGCAGAATTAATTTCACTAAATACTTTTTTAATTTCATTGTATATCAGTGGGTCAGTCATATCTAAATTTTAATCCTAAAAATATATAAAACTATTGATTATGTTTAAAATCTTTAACTAAGTTATTCTTAATGTATTTATCTGCTTCATCTAAAATATTTTTAACGGCATCATGCGTTAATGTACCTCTAGCTTGTTCGTATGTGCGCCATTGATGGTCTGTATGTTCTTTAGATAAATCTACTTTTGATTCAAATGATTGACCGATAAATAAATGAACGGTTTTATGTATTTTTTCACCATTAGAATAAAATATGTAACTATATTCTTCTTTGAAACCCGGATATAATTTAACTTCTGTTATACCTGCTTCTTCTTCTAATTCTCTTATTGATGTTTGTTGATATTCTTCATCATTTTCGATACCACCTTTTGGAAATTCCCAATCACCTGTTCTACCCTTTAATAAGAGATATTCTATTTTATCTCGTGTAAGGCGAAATGGGATAACTCCTGAACTTGTGTCTTTTATCATTAATTATAGGTTATGGTTTATACAATAAAAATCATCCGGTGATTTATATTTTCATCTTATATACAAAACTCAACATTTAAGTTTGTTCAATACAAGATACAAATATATGACGGAAGAAGATATAAATTACCAATTAGGGGCATCAGATGTAGATACAACCTCCAGAACAGGTGGAGAATTTGTACCATTCCAAATTGAATCTAGAGCAATATTTAGTACATTGGCTGAAGATATATATCCTTCACCTAAAGTAGGGATACGAGAAGCTATTACAAATGCGATAACAGCTACGAAAAAAGTCGAAGATGATGATTTTGAACCTATAATTAATATTGAAGTTGATACGACAAAAGAAAAACCAGAGATAATTATTGAAGATAATGGTATAGGAATGACAATGAATACAATTCGAGATGTCGTTTCTTACATTGGTCGTTCTACAGTTAGAGATAACTATGACCAATCTGGTCAATTTGGAATGGGGTTTCTTGCATTATTTTCACTGTGTGGTTCAAAAGGTGGATTTATTATGCATACACATTCCCGAACGCAATATGGTAAACCTATCAGTGGTATTTGGAAAGATGGTGGGTTTAGTAAATTTGAAGAAACACAAGACTTCGTTAAAAATATGAAGGGCACACGATTTGAAATATATCTTCGTGAAGATACATCTATTGAAGAAATCAGAGAATGGGTTGAGGATGTTGCACAATGGTCCCGCGTACCTATACTATACGAAGATAAAACAGAAGATGGTATTTATTCAAATGAATTTGGGGTTCAAAAAATAAATTCACTAGTTATTGATGACAATATATCTTTGACTATAGATAATAAATATTACAAAGCTGTTTGTTCTCCAGAATTGGACCAAAATCCCACAATATTACTTGATGTATTAATTGACCGAAATTGTGATGAAATTCCATATCTTCCTTTTAGTGATTTAGCTATTCGATTGAAAGCTGAACATCCTGTTATTATGGATGGTGAATATGAAGGAAAAATGGTTATAAGGGATATCGAATATGAACAATTACCTTCTGAAAGAAAAAGTAAATATGTTCCACAAAGAAAAATAGATTCAAATATTCCTATAACACCATCTCCAACAGGAACAAGAGAAAAGCTTAATGATAATTATGGGTTTTGGAAACATATAGGATTACAATTTGAGAAAGAATATAAAAACAAAACGGAAGAAATATTACGAAAAATTAAAAATAATCCCGTAAGTGAAATATCTAATTCAGATATAAAATTCGTTGAATATGCTATTAATACCAGTTTAAATTATTCTATATTTGAATCCGTTATAAAATCACGATACACTAGTGTATATTCGGAAAGTTTAGCACTTAAGTTATACGCAATGTTTCAAAATGTAAAAACGTATAAATATAATCCTGAAACGAAGTCTGTTGAAAGAAATAAATTGGCTGAAACAAAAGTTTATTCTATACTAAAGAATTCGTATGATTATAACTTTATGTTTATATCCAATTATGATGACAAAAAAGCTATGAGAATTCATTCTTCAAATAAATCATATACCTTGATTGAAATACCAAATTCAAAGTGGTATAATTTTTATGAGGATGTATTTTCATGGGATAAATTAAAAAATGTAACAGAAAACCATCCTATCTGTGAAAATGTAGATTCAACAGATATAGAAAAAATGCACAAACAAAATAGCGTATCTGTAAAAAGTATGTCTAATGATACATCCGAAGAAAAGAAAGAATATTTAACTATCCATAAAAGTGGCTCAAAGAGAAAAGTAAATTACACGTCGGATGAATTAATAAAAAGAATTGATACAAAAGGTAATGATTATGTATTAAATATTAAAAACTTACAAATTGAACAACTAGTTGTTTTTTCATCTGAGTCAGATTATTATATTTCTAATTACCAGTGGATGATAAACGATAAAATAGCACTTGTTAAATCAAAAACAAAAAATACATATAATGAATTATTAGATATTCCTGTAACCATAGATATAGATGAATATATTGAATCCGCTAAGAATACCGAAGTACTCACAAATAATGGGGAAAGGATATGTAGAAATATTTCGTTAGAAAAATCTATTTTGCATATTGTTCCTGATGAATTATATAATCTAATATCTAAAGACGATAATATAGATAAAATATTAACCTTGTTTAATGAAAATAGATTTTATAATGTAAATACTCCTGAAAATCAATATTATGTCTGTATTCCAGAGGATAAAATAAATGAATTGTTACCTATAATATCTAAATCAACTATTGTATGTACAAATAAAGTCAGTTATTCATTAGGTACAACAATTGAGGGTCCGAGTATTGGACAATGTAAATTATATTTATTAGAGTATGAAAACCGAAATATGGATATTATAAATATATTTGATAAAAAAATCTGTTCGGATTATACTTCTAATAAAAAAGAAATATCTTCTTTGATTTCATTACTTAAACATATTAAAGATAATGATATGGAATTAACGGAGGTGTGTCTATGAATTCTTTACCCCCTCAGTATGAAAGAGAAATAACTATTGACTCTAAAGTTAATAGAATATTCTCGCCCGATAATTGTAATTTGCCACCTGAAATAAATACGATTGAAGATATGTTAATTAAAAGAAGTAATATAACAGAATATAATGATGAGTATATTAATATGGGTAGAATTATGAAATCGAATATATGTCTAGATGATATTAATGATTCTAAAATTAACACAAAAGAAGATTTGCGCTTATCTTTATTTTCATTACTTTCAAACTCCAAAATCACAGCAGATGATGGACAAGAATATACACATAATGAAAAGTGGGGTTCAGAAATATATTCTGTATCGTTGAATAATCTATTTCTGTTAGCCCGACCAGAATATTTTAATACACCTAATAGTTTCATAAAACCAGATATAGATATGAAAAATAGTATTATAGTTCGACATCGTAAATCAATAATATATCTATTCACGAACGCAACTAAATCTCAAATTAAAAAAATTCCACAACAAGGATTACCAGATAATAAAATTATATCTGGAATCTCGCCCCAATATCTTGACTGTGTAAGAAATTCATTAAATATTGGCAAACCAGAGAATAATATAGATTTAATTAAATCATCTACAGGTGGATTATCTATGATTGAATCTGAAGAATTAGATTTAATTGGTCTTATTGCACCGAGAATTATAGATGCCGGAGATGATGAAGATATGTGGAAGTCATATTTCCAAAATCATGAGTTTGATATTTTAATTTAATACAACAAGCTATAATACTATTATATATCGTATAATACAAAACAACAGTTATTTATACAACGACTTCTACTATGGATATGTATACATGAAATTAGAAACAGCACTTTCATACGATGATATTTCAATTCGACCGCAACGTTCACCAGTAAAGTCTCGGTCTGATGTTTCCTTAGAATCAACATTAGTTCGAGATATTACAATTGAAAATCCAATTATTAGCGCACCTATGGATACGGTTACGGAATCTGATATGGCACAAGCAATGCATGATGCAGGTGCCGTAGGAATTATTCATCGATATCTATCTCCTGAAAAGCAAGCAGAAGAAATTCAGAAAGTTGATGGGGTTGTTGGAACAACTATTGGCGTAGGAGAAGGATGGGAAGATAGGCTTGAGAAAACTATTAATGCAGGCGCAGATTTCGTTTGCGTAGATGTTGCTCATGGTCATATGGAACGAGCTATTGATGTCGTTCGAGAAACAACGGAACTTACAGACCTCCCTGTAATGGCTGGAAACGTATCTACAGGAGATGGTGCAAAAGATTTAGCTATGGCAGGAGCAGAAGCCGTTAAAGTTGGTGTAGGTCCGGGTAGTCATTGTTTAACGAGAGAAGTAGCAGGTGTTGGTGTTCCACAAGTAACAGCCGTTAGTGAATGTGTTGAAAGTTTGAGATTGGCACAAAAAACCGGTCAAATCGACCATGATGTATCTGTTGTTGCAGATGGAGGTATTCAAAAACCGGGCGATATGATTAAAGCATTACTAGTTGGTGCTGATACTGTAATGGTTGGAGGATTATTGGGTGGTTGTGATGAATCTCCGGCAGAATTAGTTCAAACGCAAGATGGTGAAAAATACAAGAGAACGCACGGTATGGCTTCAGGAGAAGCAAGAGATGAGAATAATATTGAAACGGAAGAAGCTGTAGAAGGGGATTCGGGATTAATTGAATATTCTGGTTCAGCAGAATCCGTTGTAAATGAATTATCTGCAGGTTCGCGTTCAGGATTAAGTTATGTCGGTGCACACACCATTGAAGAAGGTCGTGAAAATGTTGAGTTTGTTCGGATTACACCATCTGTTACAGTACGAAATGGAACGCATGGTGTATTAGGAGAGTAGTTATCGTATATTTCTTGGAAGAGTAACATTTGTAGAATTAATACTGTATTCCCACAATTCATCTTGTTTCGTTGTATTTTGAGCTAAATTAGATGGACGTTCAGGAACAAATTCATTATAATATATACTACTGTATTCAGGTCTATTCTTGTATATCGCATTTATTAATGTTGCTGCACCTTCTGCTTTCGTTGCTATACCGGGTAATGGTATTTTTGTTGTATATGAACCAATCGTATTAAATGGACCGGGTATATGTTTTAATAATCCACTATCAATGATTAATCCGGGGTGAACTGTACTCGTAAGTATATTTTTATCATCTAATTCTCTAGCTAAAGAAATAGAAAACATTATATTTGCTAATTTAGAGCGAGCATAGGATTCCCATTTATTTTTCCGTGTTTCAACGGAATTCAAATCTAATTTATCTATACTTTTATGTGCTGAAGAAGAAGATAAAATAATTTGTGATAAATCGTTTTTGTTTAATAATGGCATCAATTTCATCGTTAAAAGAAAACCAGATAAATAATTTACCGTAAAAGTATATTCTATGTTGTTTGAACCAAATTTTTTACCTCTAAAATAACCACCCGCGTTATGTATTAAAATGTCAAGGTGGTCAAGTTCTTCTTTGATTAATTCTGATGTGGCTCTTACTTCTGGTAAACTAGATAAATCACATTGGAAAAATTTTGATTTTGTACCAAATTCTTTTTGAAAAGTATTTACGAGTTCTCTACCTTTATTTTCATTACGTCCATGAATATATACGTTCGCTCCTTGTTTCGCTAATGAAATAGCCGCTTGTTCTCCAATACCTTGAGTACTCCCGGTTATCAAGATATTTTTGTTGTGAACTTTATGTGATTGAATATTCGTATAATCACATGGTTTTTCTGTCATAAATAATATATGTATATAATAAGTTAAAAATGTATTTGTATACCGTTTAATTATTTATGTATCGAAATAATCGTGTTAATAGACAACACATTTATATGTATTTAGTTATTATTTTTAAACAATGTGTTCACAATACCAAATTATAGATAATTGGAATAAATTTGATAGGAATAAAAAAGAAGAAATTGCAAAGAAATTATTCTTTCATAATATAATTAATGATGATATACCAGATAAAGTTGATTTCACGTGGAATAATACAAATAAAAATGAAATTGAATTAGCAAAAAATGCGATTGAAGAAAATAGTTTCACAGATTTTTGGATTTTTCTTGATAAAGAAGATAATAATAAAATTATATTGGAAATCAGAACGTGTGCTGATTTTCTAACAGAACAGAATAATACGATTGTTACAAAACGATTAATATATACATCTCATATATGTATATATCAAATGCAAACACATATCCAATCCGAAATTAATATTGCATTTTTAGCATAATTAAGCCGAAATAAATTAATATTATTCTTTGATTGGATAACAGAAAACCTTTTTACTTGGTAATGCTTATCATAATGTATGAATGTAGTTGTCTGCGTTGATGAAAGCGAATCGAGTAAATTAGCACTGAAAAATGCAATAGAATTTGCAAACAATACCAATTCTGATATTACTATACTGAATAGTTTAAATAAGGAAGTTAATCATACAGATAATTCAATTATCCAAGAGTCAAACAAAGATGCTATGGATAGGGTATCTAATTATCTTGAATCACTTGAAGAAGAAACACGAAAATTAACGGATGATAATATCAATGTAAATAGTTCTATTATTTCAGATGGGAATAATAATACTGTACAATCAATTATAAACTATGTCCAAGATAAAAATATTTATCAAATATTTATTGGTCATAGAGCCATGGATACAAAACACGAAAAATTATATGGGAGTTTTGCAAAAGACATGATTAGCAAATCACCTGTTCCTGTCGTTGTTACGACAACGAACTGTAAGTAAAATTAATTAGAGAAGTATTTTAATATTTTTCTTATCTAATTTTATGTTCTCTGTAATCATAAAATTATCATATGAACCAAGATTATCTATTCTTTCGAAAGCTCTCGGTTCTATAGCATTGAATATTAATTTATCATTTGTATCAGCTATAACTGACCCAATAAGAATACCATTAGCAGACCCACTCTTTATCTTATCATTATACTTAAATGCAATCAAATGTTCTGGTAATTTATCCATAAATTCTATATATTCATCTGTACCTTCAAATTCAGATAATAGCCACGCATCATCTTCATCAATATAAAACTCAGAATCAATTTCTGATTTTGTTCTCTTTGACATATCAAAAGCATCATAATCTGGTTCAATATCTGAACCTTTAATGTATTCTTTTGGTTTACAGTTATGAATTATTCCTTCTTCATCTAATCTATTTATAACTTTATTCCATGCAGGAGGTGTAAGTTTTTCTGTAATACGATTATTCTTATCCGTAGATATTTCTACAATATCATTTTCATTAATAATATCTAATTCTTTCCCAATCTGAATTATTTTACCCTCACTTAATGATTCCCCATCTTCTGGTTTTTCAACGTATATTGGAATATGTTCACCTTTCTTTCTAAGTTCTGATAATACGCGAACAAATTCATAACCCTCTAATGAGTCACCCGGATGGTCAATAATATTTGTATCAGGATAATTTTTATCATCATAACTCATTTCTAATGCTACCCACGTAACAATCCCTCTACTTGTTCCATCAGATTTATCGGTAAATCTTGCACCACCTTCGTAATAATCATAAAATGCACTTCGACCGGATTGTGTCGTTCCTGCTCTCCAAAATGGGAAAAAATCCATTTCATTATTACTTTTCTCATATACATTATCTTGACCCACAAAATCAACAATATATTTTTTTAATTTATTATCATTAAGTCTTCTAATAGCTTCTCTAGATACGGCTTTATCTTGTGTAATTTCCGTTTGAATTTGTTCTGTGGATAATTCTTTTTGTTCCTCTAATGAATTTTGCCACATTTCAATTTGTGATTGTTTTTCTTCCAACCATGTATCTAAAATATCTTTCCATTTTAACCCTTCAACATAATCTATATCAATATCATCTCTTTTTGTAAATTTACCTTGGAATAAATATTCAATAACATTTTCGATACAGTATTCGTGTTCTTCACTAGTAAAATTTTGTACCCATTCATGAGCACGCGTAATATCTTCATCTGTTATATCTTCACGTTTTTTATGTTGAATATTTATATTATTCGCGTCAATGGGGTGAACAACAGCATCGATTGTTTTGTGTATTGCTCCAATAGTTTTAAATTGACGATTCTTATTTTGAACTTTGTCGGCGGAGAATATATCTTTATCATCATCATCGGCGTTACAAATCAGCTTATTTAATTGTTCTGTAACTGTTCTCATACGTTTACCTATTTCTTGATATATGAGATTTCTATCTTCTTCATTATATTCATCTGCAATAGGAGATAATACGGATGGGGGCGTAAACACATAAACACCACCACCTGAATCTAATAACTGAACATGTTTAATATCTCCAGTCATTTTTGTGAATGCTTTAACCCATAAATTTAACCTATTTTCTAATACCTGCTTATTTTCTTGTGATAAAGGTCTTTCTTTATAGTCTTTTTTAATATCTATATCTACATATAATGCCCATGCAACCATTTCACCATAATCAGGCAATCTCTGAGAATCATTATCTAACCAATCATATCCTTGATTATCTTCATCATATTTTGTCTTTTTATAATATTTTGTTTTATATGCTTTGTCTGGTGCGTATGTAATTGTTGTATATGCTGTTCTATCTACGTCAGGTGATAAATCATCTGGTAAAATACTTGGTCTAGATTGATGTGTATAACCTTGGTTCCAAGCTTCAGAATCTTCATCATCTACAATTGATGAAATATACCAACCATCATGTTTGTCTGTTGGTATCCAAACGGTTTTCCCACCATTTACCATAGCTAAATCTCTATAGATGGGAATATATTTTTTATAATGTTCTGTATATTCTCCGGTAGTCATTATTATATATAAATAGCTCAAACAATATAAAACATTGGATACATAATTATGTTAATAGTAAGCATTAATTTTGCATGAAAAATAATAACAAGCGTAGAGTTTATACAATAAATACGACAAAGTATTTATACTAAGAGACATAAACAATAGACGCATAAATATGAATGACAATATACGAAAATATGGAAGTTTCTTACTGGTTGTAATGCTTGTACTTAGTATGAGTGTTGCATTCGTAGGAATCGGTGCTGCAGATAAAAGTGCTGACCTCAATGATGGTGAACGTTATTGGGTCGGTCAAGTATTAGATTATGAAAATGAAACAATTAGTGATAATGAAGATATGAGTATCACTAGTGCCGAAGTTGTTGAACTAGGTGATGATGGTGGTTTTGTAACAGAATTAAGTCCAGATGATGGAAATATTTCCATTGATACGGCTGATTACGACGCATCATCCTATGAATTAAGATATGATTACGAAGATACAGCAGAATCAACGGAAGGTTCAGAAACTGTTGAATTCGAACTAGCAGAACAACGATTATCTGTTGACCCTGCAGATGTTCGTGTAGATAATGAAGATGATTCTGAAACTACATTCGAAATTGATAGTAACCGAAATAGTTTCGATGTAAATGTATCTGTAGATAATCTTAGTGATTCTGACCTCGCTCAAGTATTTAGCGTAGGCGAAACAGAATATACAGAAGATGATGTGGAAGATGGTCAACTACAAGTTGACGCCTCAGATGATATTGACGTAGACTTTGAAGATATTGATGCAGATGAGTACGATTTCAATTTCGAAGTCGTTGATACAGGTGTCTCTGATAATGCAAGTGTAACTGTTGCAGAGCCGGGGGATGCCTTAGTTGAATTTGAAGAATCATATGTTAATGTGGCAGAAGGTGATTACGAAGATATAACATTAACGTTTGAAGAAACAGATTCTGCCTATGTTGTTATCGGAGATGAAGATGACATGGGGTATGAGATTAAATTTGATGTAGAAGATACAGATGAAGATGGCGAAGTAACCGTTGTATTTAATTCATATCTCGCAGGTCAAAGTGGAAATGATGTAGACTTAGAAGATATCATTTATGTTCATGAAGATTCGAATGGTGAAGTTACTGTCGAATCTGAAACTGAATTAGATGATAGACAATTATCCACAGGTGATTACGATATGTCCGTATTCGCTGATGATAGAGATGGTGATGAAACAGATGTTGGTTCATTAGATATTACCGAACGTTCATCTACGGGCGTTACATCTATGGTCATGCCGGGTGACACAGATGTAGATGATTACGATGATGTTTCAGATGCTGTTTCTGAATCCGACACAGTCGCTGAAAATGATGCGCTTGTATTAGAAGTTGAGATGAATGGAATCTACGGTTTCTTTGATGATTCCGCAACACTTAGCAGCGAGGCAACAGAGAATAACGGCCTTTACGCAGAAATTCTTCGAGATGCTCCAAACACTAATGACCACGTAGACTTATCAACTGCAGATATATACACCAACTCTGACGAAGGTGTATTCTACGTTGTTGTAGATGTTACAGATGAAGAATTCCGTATTGATGCAGACTATGATGTTGAAGTTGGATTAACTGATGATAATCCATACGTTGATGAAGATGAAGATGAAGTATTTGAATTAGCAATCTCTACTGAAGAACGAGATACGGAATTCAATAATAAAAACAGTGATGATGTAGTTGAAGTTGAACAAGGTGATACGTTAGAAGTAACAGCAGACACTAATGTAGCAGATGGTACGGAGCGAAGATTCACTGTGCGGCAAACAGGTGAAGATTCATTCGTTAAAAATGTAGATGTTACTTCAGAAGATGGTGTATTTACAGCTGAATTTGAAGAAGAACGACTTAGTACAGGTTCAGAATTCACAGTACAGGTTCGTGAAGAAACAGAACGTGTCGATGCTGTAATGGTTGAAAGCACCGGTACAGATGATGAAGATGTTGATGATGGTACAGATGATGAAGATGTTGATGATGGTACAGATGATACAGATACTGATGACGGTACAGATGATACAGATACTGATGACGGTACAGATGATACAGATACTGATGACGGTACAGATGATGGAGATGTTGACACAACAGATGACGATACGCCCGGCTTCGGTGCTCTCGTCGCTCTTGTAGCACTTATCGGTGCAGCACTTCTCGCACTCCGACGAAATAACTAGAATTTATCTAGTCTAAAAATTATTTTTTATTTTATTTACGAAAAGTAGTTTCAACTCTTTATGAAATGAGAATCGTAATGTATAAAAAGTCATGAACTAATATGATTATATGAACACGAATAACGTAAAAAGCGTTTTAATGATATGTTTTATTATTTTTATATCATTAAATTTAATGGGTCTAATGGATACATCTCAAAATGATTTGATTGTTGAATCTAATGAAAATACCGTGTTTGAAAATAATACTTCAGATAG